>Ga0268263_1000312_pt1 | contig 95266 bp, 88 predicted proteins | sample Biomet5_FD_190358 | JGI IMG/M metagenome (GOLD analysis project Ga0268263, IMG submission 190358) | Microbial communities from bioreactor (seeded with sewage sludge) at LBNL, California, USA - Biofuel metagenome 5 (SPAdes) (version 4) | ecosystem: Engineered > Bioreactor > Anaerobic >... | reverse complement strand
CACGTGCCGCGCGACCATCATCGAGGGAAGGATCTCCCATGACCGAATCTGGGCCTAGCGCCTACGCGCGCGGCATCATAGAGTCTCTCCGGTTGTCACCGCATCCCGAGGGCGGATGGTACCGGCGCACCTGGCAGTCTGGCATCGCCGCCAACGCAGACCACGCCGCAGTCGCCGGCGCCGACATGGGCGAGCACTCCACGAACGTCCGTCCGCTCGCCTCGCTCATCTACTTCCTCCTTCCTGCGGGAGAGGCGAGCGACTGGCACGTGGTCGACGCTGACGAGGCGTGGCTCTGGCACGGTCCCGGTGCGGTGACGCTCGAGCTCGGAGGCAGTGGCGAGGCGCCTGACAAGGAGCACGCGGTCCGGGCCATCCTTGACGTCAACGCAGACTGCGCTCAGGGGCACCTTGTCGTACCTGCGGGCGTCTGGCAGCGAACCGTCCCCTCGGACGAGGATGCGCTGGTCTCCTGCATGGTATGCCCGGGCTTTGTCTACTCTGGGTTCACGCTGGCCGCGGAGTAGGGACTACTCCCCGCGCACGAACCTGCGGACGATGCCGAGCGTCACCTCGGCCGCAAGGCGCGCCGTGGAGACAAGATCGTCCGCCTTGTTGTCGAGCTCCTCATAGGCCTCGCCGCACACGTTGCTCATCGAGCGGATGGCAAGAAACGGAACGCCCGCCCGTGCGCACACCTGCGCCGCGGCGACACCCTCCATCTCCTCGCAATCGGCGAGATAGTCCTTGCGTATGCTCGCGAGGGTCGCGGGGTCGGTCGAGAAGAGGTCGCTCGTGGCCACGGTGCCCGTAGTGTACCGTGGGGCGTGGGACTCAAGCGTGCCATAGGCAGCCGCGTGCCCCTCGTCTCCTCCCTCGCGGATGGATGCGACGCGTACGAAACTCCGCGAGAAGAGTTCCTGCTCAGCGAGATGAACGAGATGTCCATCCGATGGAAAGCTCGTGAGGTGAGGCGTGGACTCCGCAATGATCCCCATGTCGGAGTCGAGACACTCGAGGCGTTCGCCCACGACGACATCGCCCGTGCCAATCCGCGGGTTGAGACTGCCTGCGATACCGCTGAACACGAGCGCATCGGGACTAAAGCGGTCAACAAGGAACTGGGTGGCCGACGCGGCGTTGATCGTGCCCATACCGCCGCATGCCGCGACGATACGCGCACCTTCCAGATTCCGAATCGCATAGTCGATGCCAAACTCGGAGATGACGGGGTCTCCCTCCATGTCGAAGAAGACGGAGGACTCCTTGCGCAAGGCGCTCAACACCGCGACTGTCATCGTCATGACCTCTCTTTTCGTCCATGGTCGATCCGTACCAGTATATCTAGCTGGTTTCCAACCTAACCACATAGAACCACGTATATGACAGCGATGTAAAATAACATCTAGCTGCCCATCTTGCCTTATATTCTTAAGGTTGGGGAAGGAAAGGGGAAACCCTTATTCGAACAATCAGCGTTGCATTCATATTCGGACGAACAGACCCGAAAGGACACGTTCATGGCTTTCACGCGTGATTTTGTCATCAGCAGGCGACAGATGCTCGCCTTCAGCGCCTCCGCCCTCGCCACCGCCGGCCTCGCAGGCTGCGGCTCCACCAGCAGCTCGAGCTCCGACACCTCAAGCTCCACCGCCTCCGATGACGTCACCCAGCTCACCTACGAGAAGGGCAAGCTCACCGCCGCCACCGGCAACCCTGCATTCACCCCCTGGGTCATGAACGACGACCCTGCATCCGGCGAGGGCTTCGAGGCAGCGCTGGTCTACAAGCTCGCCGAGAAGATGGGCTTCTCCGACGACGACGTCACCTGGGTTCGTACGACCTTCGACGAGGCCTATGCCCCTGGCGATCACGACTGGGACATCAACCTCCAGCAGGTCTCCATCAACGAAGACCGCGAGAAGGCCGTCGACTTCTCGCCCGCGTACTTCCGGCCCACCCAGGCTGTCGTCCTGCGCAAGGACAGCACGTACGCCTCCGCCAAGGCATGCTCCGACCTTGCCAACGCCACCATCGCTGTCATGGTCGGCACCACCGCCTATGACTACGTGAAGGACCTCATCAAGGGTGGCAGCGATACCGGAATCGACGTCTATGACGACAACTCCGTTGCCGCCCAGGCAGTCACCTCCGGCCAGTGCGACGCCCTTGTCACCGACACGCCACAGGCCGTCTACATGGTCGAGTCCTCGCAGATCGAGAACGGCGTCGTCGTCGGCCAGATTCCTGGCACCGAGGACGAGTACGGTCTTGGCATCACCCTCGCCAAGGGCTCCGCGCTGACCCCCTATGTCACGGATGCGATGAACGCCCTCATCAACGACGGTACGGTTCAGGAGCTCCAGGACAAGTGGCTCGCCGAATACACCACCGACGTTCCCACGCTCACTGCGTAGAACCTCCACGAGCGGCCGGATGACCACATGTCTTCCGGCCGCTTCTCGTTTCTTCGGAACATGTCGCAACGCGACCCATGGCACTCAAGAAGGTGGCCTGCTGGATGATGGACGTTACCCATGATGGCGTCAGTGACGTCGAGCTAAAGCGCGAGGAGTACCGCAAGAAGGAGAACATTCGCTCCGTCGTCAAGAGCATCGTCTCCACGATCGTATTCGTCGCCATCGTCGCGCTGACGCTTCATAACTCCCCTGGCTGGCCCAAGGTCAAGGAGTCGTTCTTCTCGCCGGACTACTTCATGCAGGCGTGGCCCCAGGTCTTGGACGGCCTTTGGCTCAACGTTCGCGTACTCGGCATCGCACTGGTGGGAGTCGCCGTTCTCGGCACCACCCTCGCCCTGATTCGTATCACGACCTCGGCGATCATGTTTCCCTTCCGTGTGGTTGCGCGCTTCTACACCACGGTCATGCGCGGCATCCCGATGCTCGTCGTGCTCTACCTCATCGGCTTTGGCATCCCAGGGCTCGGTATCTTCGGCCGCGTCGACAAGGCGGTTCTCGGCACCGTGGCCGTCGTCATGTCGTACTCGGCCTACATCGCCGAGGTCCTTCGAGCCGGCTTCCAGGACGTCCATCCCTCGCAGAGAGCCTCGGCCCGATCGCTTGGCCTGACCTCCGGCCAGACCATGCGGCTGGTCATCATCCCCCAGGCATTGCGCAAGATCGCCCCGGCCCTCATGAACGACTTCATCTCCATGCAGAAGGACGTCGGCCTGATTTCGACGCTGGGTGCCGTCGATGCCGTCCGCGCCGCCCAGATCGTGGTGGCCAAGACCTACAACTTCACACCTTACGTGGTCGCGAGCCTGCTCTTCATCATGATGAGCGTCCCCTTCATCTTGCTCAACGACTGGTATTCCGCCAAACTGCGTTCGCGCGAACAGACGGGTGGCATGGTCTGATGACTGACACGATTCAGAACGATTGCACGGCCATGGCGCCAAGCGATGACGAGAAGGTCCTGAGGATCGACGGCGTGGTCAAGAGGTTCGGCGATAACCTCGTCCTCGATCACGTCTCCTTTGACATACGCAAGCATGAGGTCGTCGCACTGCTCGGCCCCTCCGGCTCTGGCAAGTCCACGCTCATGAAGTGTGTCAACCTGCTTGAGCAGGTTGATGACGGACAGATCTGGCTTGGCGACACCGACATCACGGATCCGGGCATCAACCAGGACAAGTCCCGCTCGCGCATTGGCGTGGTCTTTCAGCAGTTCAACCTCTTTCCGCACATGACGGTTCTGAACAACGTCACGCTCGCGGTTCGCAAGGTCCACAAGTGGGACCGTACCCGTGCCGAGGAGAAGGCCATGAGCCTTCTCAAGCGCATCGGCATGGAGCAGAAGGCCCGCGAGTATCCCGATCGCCTCTCGGGTGGCCAGCAGCAGCGCGTGGCAATCGCGCGTGCGCTCATGACCGACCCAGAGCTTCTGCTGCTTGACGAGATAACGTCGGCGCTCGATCCTTTGCTGGTCGGCGAGGTCCTCGAGATGGTTTCGGAGCTCAAGGAGCAGGGTGCCACGATTCTCATGGCAACACACGAGATGAGCTTCGCACACAGCGCCGCCGACCGCATCACGCTGCTCAGGCATGGCCGAATCGCCGAGAACGGCTCCCCTGCCGATGTCATGGACAACTCCACCGACCCCGAAACCCAGGAGTTCTTCCATAGCTATCGCTCGTAGCGGTTCTTACACAGACGAGCCCCATGACCTCTTCGACACGAACTGGAGGGGTCTTTTCTGGGTTGGCAAACCCCTGCGACGACGTGAACGCCGCAGTTCGCAAAGCCCTTTGGATATGCGGCTTCGTTTGCAATGCTGCTCTGTTTCGGCGGGGTTGGCATATCCAAAGAAGTACTCAGTGCCCGTCTCACGCTCCCCTTAGCCAGAGGTCGCAGATAACGACACTATCCAAAGCGGATGACGTTGATTATGTCGTTATCTGCGACCTCTGGCTAAGGGGAGCGTGAGACGGGCACTGCAAGATCAACCGTATCCACCCGGGCCCATCCACCTCGAAAGTCGACTAAACTCAACGTCCAGGGTTCATCAACGCGGAGGGACATTCGCATGGGCAAGACCAGGGTGTACATCGACGGTCAGAGCGGAACCACCGGTCTCCAGATCTACGACCGCATCGGCGCACGTGATGACCTTGAGCTTTTGCGCATCGACGATGACAAGCGCCATGACAAGGACGCGCGCCACGAGTTCATCAATGCCGCCGACGTCGTCTTTCTGTGCCTGCCTGACGAGGGTGCCATCGAGGCAGTCTCTCTCGTAGAGAACCCCGAGACCTGCATCATCGACGCCTCGACGGCCCATCGCACCGCCGAGGGCTGGACCTATGGCTTCCCCGAGCTCTCCGCCGGGCAGCGCGCGGCCATCGCCACAAGCAAGCGCATCGCCAATCCGGGCTGCCATGCCACGGGTTTCATCTCCGCCACGGCCCCGCTCGTGCGCATGGGCATCATGCCTGCCGATTACCCCGTCACCTGCTATTCGCTCACGGGATACTCGGGCGGCGGCAAGAAAATGATTGCTAGCTACGAGGCCGAGGACCGCTCCGCGTCCCTTGATGCGCCGGGAATCTACGGCCTTTCGCTCACGCACAAGCACCTGCCCGAGATGCAGAAGGTCGCAGGCCTTGCATGCCCACCCGTGTTCATGCCCGTCGTCGGCAACTACTACAAGGGCATGGCCACCACCATCATGCTGCAGAGTCGTCTCCTCAACGGCACTCCCAGCGCCGAGGAGATATGCACTCGCCTTCAGGCGTACTATGCCGGCGAACACTTCGTGAGCGTGCTTCCCTTTGGCGCCAATGCGTCCACACTCTATGCCAACGAGCTTGCTGGCACCAACCACCTGCACATCGTTGTCTGCGGCAATGCTGACCGCATCAGCGTCACGGCACTCTTCGACAACCTGGGCAAGGGTGCTTCCGGTGCTGCCGTGCAGAACATGAACATCGTGCTTGGCCTGGACGAGACGTCGGGCTTGGAGTAGGGGCAGACATCGCTTGTCCGTCAAGGCCCTCAGCTCTGGAAAACGGCATCCGTCATCGATATGATGGGCACATGCACACGGCGAGCGGAGGGCGTATGATTCCCAACGAGTGGTATGCGATTCTCCCATCTCGGGCAATCAGACCAGGGCAGGTCGTCGGGGTACGTCGTCTCGGCATGGACCTTGCGCTCTTCCGAAGCGACCAAGGCGCGCTCGGCTGCGTTGTCGACCAGTGCACCCATCGCGGCGCCGCCCTCAGCAGGGGCAGCGTCGTAGGCGGATGCGTTCGCTGCCCATTCCATGGCATTCGCTTTGACACGAACGGCCGCTGCATGCTCGTCCCCGCGAACGGTCGGGCGCAGGTGGCTGACCTCGGTCGCTTTGACGTGCAGAGCCTATCCGTCAAGGAGGGCAACGGCATCGTCTACCTCTGGTACGGCGACCCTGGCAAGCGCACGGAGAACCTGCCGTTCTTCTCGTCAGACGTTGATTCGACCTGGGTGTACAGCGAGATGGAAGACATGTGGGACGCGCACTACTCGCGGTGCATCGAGAACCAGCTCGACGTGGTGCATCTCCCGTTCGTGCACTGGAACACCATCGGCCGCGGCAACAAGACCCTGGTGGATGGCCCCAAGGTAGAACTCGTCGACGGTGGCCTCATCACGAGCGCCTCGAACGAGGTCGACGTGGGACAGACGCCGAAGCCCGCCTCGGAGTGCTCGATCAAGCCGACGTACCTCTCGTTCCTCTTTCCCAACCTCTGGATGAACCACGTGAGCGACACGGCGAAGATCGTAATCTACTTCGCACCGGTGGATGACGAGCACACGATCCTCTACATCCGCTTCTACTCGCGAATCACGGGCATCGGTCCCGTCGATGCTGCCATCGCGGAGCTGGGCAAGTTTGCGAACGGCATCATCGAGCGGCAGGACAAGCGCGTGGTCATCACCCAGCGCCCCAAGGCCTCGTCGTATCGATCGGACGAGAAGCTTCTCACCGGTGATACCCCAATCATTCAGTACCGCAGGATGCGCGACGAACTCAAGTCATCGCAACAGTAGGGGGCGCAACCCTCGGCCAGAATTCAGATGCGTGCATGTGCGAAACGTGCAGCCCTCTCACGACGATTCCCCACACCGCGGACATCGCTAACATGAACAGTGTTCAATTTAGGGGGAGGTCGCCATCAACACCGTCGTGACATCAAGAGACGAGATACTTGCAGCCTGTCGAGAGATTGTCTCGCGGGAGGGGTTGTCCGCACTCAGCATGCGGCACGTTGCGCAGGGCTGCGGCGTCGCCCTTGGCTCTCTCTACCACTACTTCCCTTCCAAGAATGACATGGTCACCGCGACGGTCGAGAGCATCTGGCACGACGTCTTCCATATGGACCAGCAGAAAACCGCGCCGCCATCGTTTCCCGACTACGTCTCCTGGCTCTTCTCGTGCGTACGCGATGCCACCGAGAAGTACCCAGATTTCTTCATGGCCCACTCCATGTACTTTGCCAGCTCGGCAAGGGATGAGGCACGGTCAACCATGATGCGCTGCTTCTCGCACATGGAGCACGGCCTCCTCGCGTCGCTCGTCGCGGATCCCGGAGTCTCCTCGTCAGCCTTCTCCTACTCCTTCACACGAGAGGACTTCGTCAGCCTTGTCTTTTCGGCGTTCCTGTCTTCCCTGGCCAAGGGCGACGAGACGTGTGATGTTCTGACCGAGGTAATTCGCAGGGCCATCTATCGCTGACGTTGCCGCACCTCCGATGCGTATTCGTTTGTGCAAAGAAGATGAACACCGTTCGACATGAAGGGAACTGACATGCAGGCAATTTTCGAAACCCTCTTTGACATCGTCTATCTTTCCTCGGTGGTCACGTTGGGCATCCTGATGGTGAGGGAGAGCAAGGGAAGACGGCAGTATCTCCTCTATGGAGCGATGGCCGTGACGCTCGGCTGCGGCGATTCCTTCCATCTCGTGCCACGGGCCATTGCCCTCTGCACGACGGGACTGGCAAACTACACGGCTGCGTTGGGCATCGGCAAGCTCATCACGTCCATTACCATGACCGTCTTCTACCTCTTGCTCTACTACGTCTGGCGCGAACGCTATCACGTTGGGGGAAGATCCAAGCTCACCGTTGGCATCTGGGCGCTCGTCCTCGCCCGCATCGTGCTCTGCCTTTTCCCACAGAATGCCTGGACCAGCGCCGAGCCACCCCTGAGCTGGGGAATCTATCGCAACATCCCATTTGCCATTCTCGGTCTCGTCATCATCGTCCTGTTCTTCCGCAGTGCACGGGAGAAGAATGACGTGCCATTCAAGAACCTCTGGCTCACGGTGGTCATCAGCTTTGCCTGCTACATCCCCGTGGTGCTCTTTGCTGACACCATTCCTGCCGTGGGCGCGCTCATGATCCCGAAAACCTGCGCCTATCTGTGGGCCGTGCTCATCGGTTACAGAGCCATGAAGGGCGAGGCATAATGGAGCCGCCGTGCCCGGCCTTTCTTCGAGATACCCAAGGAACCGTTAACGGTCTTGTGGGGCGGACTCCCAAACAAATCGCGGCGGTCTGACACGCCGTGCTCTAGGATTGGCATCGCCACAGATGGGCAGGTTGCTTCTCGCCGCGAGACCCGACGCGAACGGCGAACCAATATATCGGCCTGGAAAAGGAGCAGGATATGATCATCTATCACGGGGTGTATGTCATCAAAGAGGGCATGCGCGACGAATATGTCAGCGCGCTGCGTGAATCTGGCGTCATGGGTGCGTTTCGGAAGCAGCCTGGCAACCTCTACTACAACGTCAGCATGGCGATTGACAATGAGAACGAGGTCGTCGTCTCCGACGGGTGGAAAACGATAGAGGACTTTGACGGGCATCGTGGATCCAAGGAGGTCGCTACCATCTGGCAGCCGCTCTACGACAGGTACGTCGAGCGCAAATACGAGCTCTAGAAAGTGCACGGCTGATTGGTCTGTCACGACGGCCGTCTGACTGGAGAAAAACAGTCAGACGGCCGTCGTGTGGCACTCGTTCATCCCTTTCTCTCGTTGCATGACTCGTGACGGCAGAGACACCTGCAGGAAAACCGTCCGAATGGACGGGTCTATATCGGTGCGCCCCAACAGGGGCCACGAGGCTCCGACCCAACAGGGATTTCCCGAAACAAATGGAGCGGTTTGCGCGAGGTCCTCTAGAAACTCGTACATTTGGCTGCTTTTTCTGCAAGTCTTCATCCCGGCACCCGCATAGAAACATAGGTGATACGCTTCCAAGACATGGAATGGGCGTTTGTGGTCGTAGAAGCCGTCTTTTCCTACTCGAGACATGGCAGCGCAACGCCCACGTACAGGGCGGACCATAACCCCAAGCTCGCCGGAAGCATTTCTCTGACCCTCTTCGTTGAAGTGGCATCGCATATGGTAGAAGGCCTGCATATGCATATCTTTAGCTACAATGAGATAAAGGGAATTCAATCTGTTGGAGCAAAGATGCCCTGTAGGATCGTCCTGATACGCCATGGCCTTACGTATTGGAATGCAAAGAAGAAGATGCAGGGGCAGGTAAACATCCCCCTCAACGAGACGGGCGTCCGGCAAGCCCATGCGTTGGCAGACCAGCTTGCGGACTATCATTTCGATGCGTGTTTCTCAAGCCCACTCGACCGTGCCATCAAAACCGCCCGCATCGTACTTGCCAACCGTGACGTTCCCATCGTTAAGGACGAGCGGCTGCTTGAGCATGGATATGGCATCAGGGAGGGCACGCATTATCGGCGTACGCCTTGGTTCGTTCTCTTCAACGGCATGCACGACTACGAAGCGCACCCCAAACGCTACCAGGCACCCATGGGGGGAGAGTCTTTCGATGCCGTGTATGCTCGCGCCCAGGCCTTCGTCGATGAGGTTCTTCTTCCTGAGTCGAGCTGTCATGAATGCATTCTCGTGGCGGCCCATAGCGGAATCAACTGCGCAATCATGGGACGCATGTTCAACATCCCCCTTGACAGGTTCTGGAGCGTACGTCAGACCAACTGCGGGTATACGGTCGTAGATGTGGTAGAAGGACACTTCGTCGAGGTCTATCACACCCCCATCGAGGATATCTGACGGGCATGCCCAGATATGGTGTCATGGAATGCATGACGTTCGGGAAGAGGCTCCTAGCGAATCTGTCCCTGGGGAAGAACGGCCTTGATGCAGAGGGCCATGGAAACGGCGCCTGCATCAGGCGTGCCAAGGGAGCGCTCCGCCGCAGGACGGGCGCGGCCTACCTTGGGCACGAGATTGGCCGTCTCCTCAGCAGACCTCTGGGCAACCTCCGCGCACTCGGTCCATGCATCGAGGAGCGCCTCTCCCCTAGCGGCAGAGACCTCGAGGGCCTCCTCGAATGGAATCAGACAGTCGAGCATGGTCTTGTCACCGCGGTGTGCCCCACCAAGCGAAAGCATCTTCTCACAGGCGGCCCTGACCGCTTCGACGGCAATCCGAGTGTCATAGCCCGTCGCCTGGTCACCCACTATGTCACCCGCAGCCTCGAGCGCTGAGCCCCAGAGTACGCCCGAGGTACCACCAGCCTTGGCAGCCCAGGCCCTTCCGGCCTCCCTGAGGACAGACCCCGCCGCGGCTCCCCTATCAAATGCCACCCGAGCAGCCTCGTAGGCGAAGGTGGAACCCTTAACCATCCCGCGGCCATGATCGCCGTCTCCCGCAACACCATCGATCCTTGCAAGCTCAGGCTCGGCGGCAGCAATCGCCTGGCTCATGCGCCCAAGGGCCCCGACCATGTAGTCGGCAGCCGCAACGGAAGCAGCGGAACCTTGCTCGAAGGAGTCGACCTCCTCGGTGGCCTCGGCATATACCTTGCGTTCGCCCGATGCCATGGAGCTTGCACCCTTACGAAACGAGGCGGTGTCGCACGGGGCGCTCCAGTAGGTCTCGAGCTCCTCGTCGAGGTACTCCACGGCCAGCGCGATACCCTCCATGTCGAGAGACGTGACGTACTCGCCCACAAGTGGCTCCACGAGGGTATAGCCCCTGTCTTCGAGAAGCTTACGAACCGTACCCCATACCACGAAGAGCTCCTCGTACTTGGTGGACCCAAGTCCGTCCAGGATGACGGCGATGCGCTTGGAGTCATCCACGGGCACCTCCGCCAAGACGCGGTCGACGAGAATCCGTGCGACCTCGGCCGCAGACCTGAGATCGTCCTCCCCCACACCTGGCTCGCCATGTATGCCCTGGCCGACCTCCATCTTGCCCTCGGGTACGTGGAAGAGCGGGGCCGCCTCCCCAGGCAGCGTGCAACCTCGGAAACCCATGGACATGGTACGGGTACGATCGTTGGCCTTGGCGGTGATGCGTACGAGATCGTCAAACGAGACGCCCGCCGCGGCAGCGGCACCCGCCGCCTTGAACACCATGAAGGTTCCTACGTTGCCTCGCCGCTTCTCCTTCTCCTCGGGTCGTGCGGCAGCCACGTCATCCGTGATGTAGAAGGATCGGGCATCGATACCCTCCTCCACGAGACGATCACGTGCCATGTTGAAGTTCATCTTGTCGCCCGCATAGTTGCCGCCAACGATAAAGATACCTGACCCCTGCTCGACGGACCTGGCCACGCCAAGCACGTCCTCCGTAGAGGGAGACGTGAACACGTTGCCCACGACGGTGGCATCCATGAAACCGTCTCCCACGATGCCGCAGAAGGCCGGGTAGTGGCCCGATCCGCCGCCGTTGATGACAGCAACCTTGCCCGCGGGCATCTTCGTGGCACGGGCTACGCCACCAGGTACTTCGACGACGTAGTCGGGATAGGCGGCCACGTAGCCCTTGAGCATGTCCTCGCGAAAAGCCTTCGGATCGTTATAGAGCATGATGGGACCGCCTTTCGATACGCGTAGGGGTGGGATGTGTCTTTCCTCGCCCCATGATCTGATGGTCCTGCCGATTAGCCCCGACTGACGAAGTAGCTCTCGATACCCTCGAGCATGTACTTGCCCGCAAGCGCGCCCTGATCGACGACGCCCTTGGCCTTGGCGGCATGAACGGCAGCTTTGCCGTACTTGGGCAGCATGTCCTTGGTCGCCTCGCATCCCTCCTCCGCGCCCCTCGTGGCAGCAGCCATGACGTCAAGGAAGCTGGCCCCGGGGTTGTCGGCGATGCAATCCGAGGCCCTGACGGCACCGGCGTTGATGGAGTCGAGCACGGTACGGTCACCTAGCTCGCACTTGCCGCGCTTCTTTATGCCGGCGGCAAATTGGATGATATAGGTGACCATGTCAGCAGGTATAAGCTCGGTCTTTCCCTTGAAGGTCTTGCCAGCCTCCGCGATGCCCGAGGACATGAGGGTACCCATGGTGGAAGGCACGACGTTCTGCATCCTCATGGCCGCCTTGAACATCATCCTGCCGATGTCCCCCTCGCCCTCGAGGTCGCGCATGAAGTCGGGCAGCGCTCCGTAGCCCTTGCTCATGGTCAGGCCAAGGTCACCATCACCCATGACGGCGTCCATGGCGCAGAGCTCGTCCTTCCTCTTTGCAAAGACCTGGGCCACGTGGTCGAACATCTCGGGAACATCACTGATGACAAGCTTCTCCATTACATACCCCCCTCGTTTTCCAGCAGATCCGAAGAGCTACCTCTGGCTCACGAAGGGCGTGTCGACGGGATAGTCGAAGTATCCCTTGAGCTCATCGTCAACCCTGCAGATCGAAATGGATGCACCCGTCATCTCCATCGAGGTGGCATATTCGCCGGTCCAGGAGCGATAGACCTTGATGCCCCTGGCCTCGAGCTGCGCGCGGACTGAACCAGTGAGGATGTAAAGCTCCTCAACGCTCGTAGCACCAAGGCCGTTGACGAGAAGCGCAACCTCGTCGTCTTCAACAAGCGGCATGTCCTTGAGGATCTCCTCCACGGCCTCCTGGGCAAGCTCGTCGGCGGTCTTGATTGGGCCATTCCATATGCCTGGCTCGCCATGGATGCCCATGCCGAAGGCCATCTCGTCATCAGAAAGCTCGAAGTTGGCGTGACCGACCTCCGGGATGACGCAGGGCGTCAACGCAAAACCGACGGTACGAACGTTATCACCAGCCTTCTTCGCAGCGGCAAGGACCTCGTCAAGGATGCCCATCTGATCGGCCTTGGCACCAGCGGCCTTGTACATGAAGAATATCCCGGCAACGCCACGACGTGTAGAGACGTTGCTGCCGGAGAGGACGTCATCGGCACCGACAATAGACCTGACCTCGACGTCGTCCATCTCGAGCATCTCCGATGCCATATCAAAGTTCATGATGTCACCGGTGTAGTTGCCGTAGAGGTACAGGATGCCCGCACCCGCCTCGACCTGCTTGGAGACGTTATAGATCTGCTCGGCCGACGGAGACTGAAACACACCGCCAACGCCACAGCCATCGAGAAGTCCGTCGCCCACGTACCCCAAGAAGAGCGGCAGGTGACCAGTGCCTCCGCCCGTAACGATGGCAACCTTGCCGGGTTTCTTGTTGGCACTGCAATAGCAGCGAAGGTCGCCTGCGGCATATGTCACCTTGTCAGGGTGAGATGCATAGATTCCCCTGAGCATGTCGTCGGTGTACCCCTCGGGTGTGTTGATGATCTTTTTCATGGACACTCACCTCTTATATGAAGTAGACGATGTAGTTCGACACGAGCACCAGCAAGAGGAATACCGTCTCCATGTACTGGAAAGGCGTACGCTCCTCTCCCTTGTACTTTGTTGTCCAGATATAGCCCAGGTAGAAACTCGTGGCGATATCAAGAGCCGTCATGTCCAGGTTTGGGGAGGGGAAGAGCCACCTTCCGACCGCAAACACCGCAAAGAAGGACAGACCTATCCAGAGAGACCACTTCTGGTCGTATTTGACCATCTGGCTGTAATAGAAGCAGGACTTGGAGTCAACCTTCCCGTAGCGACGCCTAGACTCCAGGGCCGCGCGCACCATGTACATCGAGACCACGCAGAGAAAGAAGACGGCACCCAGCAGGACCATGGAGAGAACGTCCTTGTTGTTGAACAGCGCGAACGCCGAGAAGAGCCAGACGGCGCATACGACGACAAGCTCGACAAAGGTGATGATGCGCGCCTTTGTCGAGATAGGCGGCACCTTCTTGAGCTCATGCACCTTTTGGAGCTTGAACTGCTTCTGGTTGTTCTTCTTCGTCATGATTTGCTTCGCTTGGATTGGCATGAATACGGCATGATGGCACATGCGGTCGGAAGGTACGCCCACATCCATGCACGTCGGACGTGGACGTACCTCGGAAGGTCTGCTATCTGTTGGGGAACTTGATCTCTTTCGGATACTCCCACTTCTGGAGTTCCTCGACGGGGAACGAGTCGGGCTCCTTTCCACCACCGGCGGTCAGGGCATGGTGATAGAGCTCGGCAAGCTCTTCGATGTAACAGGCCTTAAGGTATGCCTCATCGATGCTCGTCTCGTCCACGGCGACCGCACCGTGCCCCTGGATCAGGAATACGTCAGCCTCTTTCGCTGGGCCAACGATGGACTCGGCAAGAGCTGGTGTACCAGGACGGCCGTAAGGAGCAACGGGAATACGTGCCTTCGAGCAGTTCAGATTGGCAATCTCGTAGACGACAGCGGGAATGGGCTTGTTCAGCACGGCAAAGACGGTCGCATACATCGAGTGCGTATGAGCAATCGCCATCACGTCCGGCCGCGTCTTGTAGATCATGAGATGCATGAGCGCCTCGCTCGTGGGGCGAAGTCCCGTCTGGTTCTCGATGACGTTGGCATCGAGGTCCATGACGATCATGTCAGGAGCGACAAGGTCCTCGCGGTCAACACTCGTAGGCGTAATGACGATATAGCCCGTCTTTGGGTCTCTCGAGGAGAAGTTTCCCGACCTGTGCTTGCACATCCCCTCGCGCTGAGCCCGCTTCGCGACGTTCATGACCTTGAGCTTCATATCTTCGAGCATTGACGCGCCCCTTTCCTTTAAGCCATAGTGTGAAAACGCCTGGCCACAGGCATCGGAAGACCCGCCTGTGGCCAGACCAGAAGACAGTCTTACTCGGTGGCGGTACCTGCCGCCTCATTAGCGGCATCCGCCGCCAACTTCTTGGCTGCAGCCTCCTTCTTGATGTCCCTGTACATAAAGAAGTAGCCAGCAAGCCAGATGACCAGGATGATCATCGGGAAGAAGTTCCCGTGGATGACGTCGAGGAACTCTGCGAACGCATACGTGAAGACGGGACCATCGATGCAGGAGTTGGAAATCATCGAAGTGCCGAGGTTGGCGACCGCACCCGTGCTGTTGGCAAGGGTCGTCACGAACGGTGCAAACGCGGTGCCGACATACAGGAAGATAGGAACACCCAGCGTGCAGAGGATGATCATGCGAGGCAGGTTACCGCGGGTGACCAGGTATGCAGGAACGGCAAGGGCGATGTTCACGATGCCAGCAAACGGAAGAAGACCATTGCCGGGAAGAAGGAACGAGAAGAGAACGGTGATGGGAATGCTGTAGATCACGGCAAGCCAAATCTCGTTCGAGCCGCCCAGGAACGGCCAGTCGAGGCCGACAACCAGCTGCTTGTCGGCGAACTTCTTGTGCATGTAATCGGAGACGGCCTCAGAGATCGGGGACAGCGACTCCATGAAGTACTTGGAGATGACCGGGAAGAGCGTAAGGCACATCGCGGCCTGAATGCCAAGCGTCAGGATGGCAGGGACATCGTATCCGCCCATTACCCCGAATAGGCAGCCAATGATGAATCCAAGGACGTGGTTCTCTGCAAAGATGCCGACCTTCTCCTTCAGGGCAGCCGCGTCGGCCTGCTTGTCGAGGGCGGGAATCTTGCGAAGAAGCTTGTCGATGGGATAGAAGATGGCACTCAGGAAAACCATCTTGTGCGTGCAGGTTACGCCAGGAATCCCCGTGAGCTCATAGATCTCGTCCTTGAAGAGGTCGGCCGTCTTGAGCTCGAAGACGATCTGGATTGCCGCGATGACAAAGGCCAGGGGCACGGAGCCGGTGACCGCCACGACACCGATGGCCGTGAAGATCTTTCCCCAGACATTCCAGAGGTCGGCATTGAAGGTCTCCGTCTTGTTCAACATCAGCATGATGATGTTGATGACGATCAGAAGCGGGAACATGAGTATCGCATATGGCCACGACCACGCTATGGCCGCCATAGTGGTCCAGCCACCGTCGATGATGGGAAGGTCGATGCCGAGTCGAGTCAGCATGGCCTGACCAACAGGCTGGATAATGCCAGACATGTAGCTGATGAGCATCGACATGCCGGTAAAGGCAACGCCGAGCAGGATGCCCGCACTGATGGCATCCTTGACCTTCATCCTCACGATAATGCCCATGATGATCATGATGATGGGCACGAAAACGGCTGCGCCCACGCTGCTCAGAAAGCCTTGAACCCAAGCATTTGCAGCATCAAGCATTGGTTACCACCCCTCTTTTTATATCTCTTCGCCCTGAATCTAGCCCGCAGGCATTAGCCCTTGAAGTTCTTGATTGCATCGAGAAGCTTTGCGTACTGTTCCTTCTGGCCCACACCCGTCAGAAACGCGATTCCGTCAATGACAGGGAGGGGATACTCCCTCTTGTCCCTGACGATGGTGATGTAGGCCGCAGCACCCTTCAGATGGCGATCAACGCTCTTGAGGTCGACGGCTTCGACCTCAGCGTTAATCTTGTCGGCCTTCAGCATGCGGTTGACCTTCGAGGCCACGGTCTGCGAAGTGGCGACACCGCTTCCACACGCAACGACTACCTTGACTGGCATATCAAATACCTCCCCTCGTTTTATTCGAATCCACTGGAAACGCTCGTGCACACGGATTTATTCCGACCTCCACTCCATGGAGATGACGGCGTCATAAAGCTCGTCCTCGGTCGTAGCGGCGAACAGCCCGTCTACCCACTCGGGCTTCTGGAAGTTGTACATGAGAATCTGAAGCAACTCGATATGCTCGCCAGGATCTTTGAAGCCAAGCATGAATACGAGCCTCACATCGAACATATTGTCCGGATTGGACATGTCACCCCACTTGACAGATTCCCTCAGGCGAACCGGTGCAATAAACGGATGAATTATCGCAGTGGCTTCCGTATGCGGAATGGCAATAGGATAGGGCTCAACGGGAAGTGCGGTAGGGTACTGGGCCTCGCGCTTTTTTATTGAGGGAAGGTACGTGTCGTTGACGTATCCCAGCTTGCGGAACCGGGCGCCCATGGTATCGAACACCTGCTCGTAGCTCTCGACGTCGAGATCGATCGCCGTAAGCTCCCTCATGATAGTTTCTTTGCCAAGCACGAGTAACCCCACCTCACATTCGTCACCTGCCTTGGGCCGCAAACCGGCAGTCCTGGCATCCTTTACGAGTATTCTATTGTTCATAAAATATGCACAACAGACTAAGGTGTTTCATTTTTTGGCGAAGGCCCTTGCATTAACGGAATATTCCCCGAAATACGATTTGTTTTGTGAAACGAACTATTCGAATGCGCAGAACATGAATAATTAGTAGAATCATCTTCTTATATGAAAGATGATACTTTTAGCACAAAGCGCTCTTCATGCCTAAACAATCATGAACTCGAACTGCTCGATGGCGAGCGATGCCTCCTCGGGGCTTTTCGCCTTGGTGAGCGCCTCGAAAAAGCCGTTGCTTGACATGGTGAGGAGGTCGACCAAATTGGTGAATGCCCGGAGATGCATCTTGTGATCCACTGCGCTGAGCACGCAGACGAACCGGATGGGGTCGTTTTCCTCGCTACCAAAACTCACGGGATCCTTAAGCCTGATGAGGTTCATGCCCATCTTGACCGCACCGTTCTCCGGTGCACTGTGCGGCACCGCAAAGCCCGGTACGAGAGCGCTGTATGGCCCATACTTCTCCGTGTCCTCAATCATGCCCTTCACGTATCGCTCCTCGATATAGCCCATCTCCACAAGGGGCCTTGCCGCACGACATATGGCGCTACGCCAGTTATCGCACGCCACGTCGAGCTGAATATGGCTGGGTGGGAGGAGCTGATGAAGAAACGGGGCGATGAGCTGGTTCTCGAGATCCTGGGTCGCGTGGAAGCAGTTCCATACCTCCAGGCGAATGGCCTTGACGAGGTCGTTGTCATTGGGAACATGCCTGCGGATGATGGGTTCGATTCGCTCGAGAATCCCCTGAGCGGTGACCTCCTCCTCAGGGTCCGAGAGCCTGACAACCGGTTCGATGGTGGCGAGCTTCGCCCTGATCGTCTGGTATCCCTTTTCTCTGAGGGGAAGACGTACCACCACGGTATCCACGGGACAACTTGAAAGAGGCACCGTCGAGATGACCAGGTCGGCGTAATACGTTTCGATATAGGGCGTATCGTGCGCGGGGAGGACCTTGACTATCTTGATGTCAAAGCGGTTGCGCAGCTCCTCAGCGAGAAGCTGCGACGTGCCGACACCCCCATCGCACACCACGATCACACGTGGCTTGGCCTTCTGACTCTTGCGCCGTTCGAGCGCTGCACAGATATGTAGGGCGATGTACAGGGTCTCAACATGCGTGATCTCTCGCTCGGCATAGTCTTCGAGTAGCCCCAGGTTATCCTGAACCGCCGAAAGAACCTCGGGTCGGTCATTGACGCACTCGGTCAGGGCAGGGTTCTCGGGAAAGCGAGACGGCTCGGTGGTGAACATGGACTCAAGATGGTTGGAGAGGTACTCGAAGAGGTCATAGTCGTTGTTCAGATCGATGCCGATGCAGTCAGAGACGTTCCTGATGAAGACACGTGAGAGCTTCTGCACGCGCATGTCGTAGATGTTGAACTGCGATTCGCCCTGGCCACGAAGCTTCTGCCTGAAGCTGGCAAAGGCCAGGACCTCGCTGGGACCAAGAGCGACCGAGCAGTACTGGCCCACAAGATTGACGGTCTTACGCTCAAATGAGCCGACGTCTTCCGGTGAGCAGCCATCGAGAGCCACATCGGACTCACCGATGCACATGCCCCTTCTACTGCGAGAAACAGCAAGGCAGAGATAGGAGGTCAGGAGCTGAAACGGCTGATCGGGAACATCGCAACCCGATGCATGGCACTGCTCGTTAAGGATCTTCTTAATGATGATGGCGTCTTCGCGCATCGAGACGTTCTCGGGCAGAGAGAACCATTTGTCAACGATGGGCGCCTCTCCAGATATGAAGCCAAGAAGGAACTTGCGACGCAATCCCTCATCGCCATGCACGATGACGCCACAGCTTGGCTTGGAGACCACCTCAAGCCCCGCATCACGTACTCGCTGCTTGATCCCATCGAGATCATTGAGGATGGTAGCCCTGCTCACCGAGAAGATATCCGCGAGGTTGCCAAGGGTCATGTAGTCAGTGGCCGAGATGAGGATTGCGGCTCCGAGCTCCATGCGCTCGTCGGCTGACATCTTGTATGCGAAGGTATCCTCCACGGGAAGGAGTCCCTCCGCCTTTGAGAATCCCTCTGGCAGGATGATGACGCCCTTTGCGGCAAGCGAAATCTGCCCTAGTGACTCCTTGGAGAGAAAGACGTTGAGAATGGTGAGGTCATTGCGGATGGTACGTTCGGAGACCCTAAATTCCCTGGCCAAACCACTTATGCTACAAGGCTCTGTCGAATGGGATAGGACTTGGACAATATGTACTGTTCGCTTGTTCATATCTGGTCATCACCTCCCCCCAAGGCAATGTATGTTTCCTCTTATTTTATGTTCACATAATCATCACACCAGCTCAACTTGCTTCAAAAAAGGGCGCAGCAAACTGGACTGGTTGAACTCGGTCTGTACCATTTGCAACAAATTAGTCTAATGGGATTCTTGCGACCAGAAGTCACCCAGGGGCCAACGGCACGCCCTTCGGTTGTTGCCTCACACTATATGCAGCCGTTTTGCCACGTCACCATCGCATGAACGATGGAGTCCGTCCCGTCTTTGCCGCCTCGACGAGGTCGAGAAGGGCGGTCGCGACAGCATCATCCCCGGCCGAGCCAATGTGCCAGCGGGCCGCATCTAGCACGGACGACGCTGCGTTGGCCACGGCCACGGAGTTGGGCACGGCTTCGATCATTGAGAGGTCATTTTCAGAATCGCCAAAGACCACGACCTCGTCGAGCGAGACACCCAGACGCTTCGCGATGAGACGGACAGCGTCTCCCTTGTCCCACTCCCCCACGTTGACATCAAGAACCTCGGCGACAAGACTCGGAAAGACAAATCGCAACTCGGGTATTCTCCGGGCAAGGCAGTCGCGAATCATGGAAATCTGTTCGCGCGAGCAGCAGAATTGCACGTTGGCCTTGACGTAAGGCCCCGGAGACACGCTCTCCACGATGCCGTGGACTTCGCTGCCCCAGGTCTTGGGCGGATTGTCAATCACACTTTGAGGTCGCGTGGTCACGATGCTCACATCAGAGAGATCGGTAGGGCTGTAAACCGCAAGCCAAGCATCGAGGCCAATCTCATCGAGGACTTTGGCAACGCGTTGTAGGTAGCATCCCTGGAGCGTGACGAGCTGTACGACCTCACCCTCCACCTTCACAATCTGTCCGTTGGCAAAGGCACCCGTGGAATAGCAGGTCGCGTCACCCGAGAACATCCACTCCATGGCAGCGGGAACGCGGCCCGTCACAGGGCCAAAGAACATGCCAGCGTCATGCACGGAATGTATGGCAGCACGCGCATGGTCGCTCGCGCAGGCGGCACCAAAGGGAATGAGAGTGTCATCAAGGTCAGCAAGCGCAAGCTTGATCATGTTCACGTCTATCTCGAGAATCAGAATCTCTGGTGTAGTGTCGGGCAAAGGTCTCTTTGCCCCAATACTATCTCACGCGGCTCAGGCCGGAAGCGACCGACGTAGGAACGGCGAGTTACGGACGGGGGCCTTTCGGCTGGCCTTGCCCGATTTTTATTTGTGTCCACGACGCCGCATATACTGCTCTCGGAAAGCAAGAGGAGGGAGTCACATGAGTTAGTGCTCCATGCGGGAAAACTCATCTTCCCACTAGGGAGCACTGGTGAAAACAGGCTGCCCGCAAACGAAGGGGCTGCATCGATAGTGCAGCCAAAATGCAAGACGATACCCGGCTACAGATTAAGTAGCACCCTCAACGAAGGAGTAACGCATCGACGCGTACCAAATGGGTCCTTTTAGTATGACGTACGCAAAGGAACACTGCAAAGGGATTTGCGCAGATTTGTCTGGTGAAAAGATAGCGTCGAACCGTCTGCGTATTAAATTATGTCCTTCACGTAGAACACGGGAACGAAGTTAGGCAAAAAGTTGTCCATGTACCCAGATTGTGCTATATCAGTAAGCAATGTTTTATTAACTAGCAGTAAGGAGAATCGCAATGGAAGAACTGACATACGCAATTTTGGAACAGACCGCTCATGCCGGGGGAGCATCAGCCCTAGCGCAAGTTACGGAACTTGGGGTTGCCGGTGGGGAGCAGATGCAGGTGGCTCCTGCCAAATATGCCCTGAGCGCTCAGGAAAACGGCCGAGCAACATATGTGTTCGAGACAAGGAACTTTGACGGCATCCCCACGAAAACCTGTCTGATTGATTCTCGCACATCTACGTCAAACCGAGAGGAAGCCGCACTTCAACAAGCAATCAAGGAAGGCCAGAAAACCCTCTGCAGAATGCCTCGTATTATCGTAACCTATTACAAGAATGACAAACCATTTATTGTTGAGAGTGACCTTAGCCTACCGCATCGTGCATATGACGCTCACATCCGCCTCGGCGCCATCGCCGATAACCCAACCGAGCCAATTATCAATAGTCCCGAATACCTCTCTGTTCGGAATGCATCGCCTGCGCACGCAGATGATATCATCTCAATAAGCCCGATTACAATTCTGTTCGGTGCCTGGGACAGCACACGCAAGACCCAACAAGCTCGATTTGCCTCATCCGTTACTGGCGAAATCATCGGCGTGCTAACCGACCAAGACTCCGAACCCACGAAAGTAATAACACATCGTAGTGGTGCTCGTATCGACCCCGTTGGTGCGAGCATCAAGTTCTCGCCAAAAGACGCCGATGCCCTATGTGACCGCATGGGCATTTCTCATGTCAGTGCGGACAAGGGTGTGGTTTCGGGAAGCAAGCTGGTCATTGGTGCTATTCCCCCAGGCGTCGGACAGGATGCCCTGGATGGGATCTCTGTCAAACGCATCATTCGTTCGCGCGTCTTGAGCTTTGCTACGCTTAGGACGCTCGAGTTTGGCCGTGGTCCAGAGGGTAATCGTGCCATTCGCTGTCTGCTCGCTGCTGTGGCCCTCGACGCCATGGCCCGCGCCGATGCCGAGCTTGTTCTCAGGGCGAATGCACACCTCGTTGAGAAGGAAGCCCCAAAAGTCACCCTCTACGAGCGCTTTGGCAAAGAGATACAGTTTGCACCTCTTTCCATAGAAGATGCCGACAAACTCCTCGACGAGGCGTACGAGAAAGCCCACGAAATCGCTGGACTCAACTGGAATGGTCAGGTTCTTGAGGTGCTGGGTGAGCCGCGCGTCCTCGAAGGCATCAACGATTCCTCAACCGGGGAGTAGCTATGCCTCTCTCGATAGCTGCCGACTTTCTCCTTGGCTTTTACCAAGGACGCAACACCTCAGGGGGTATTGAGGCATTCCCTACTCCTCTCAGACTATATTCGGCACTCATTGCTGGCGCCTTCTCTCTCGAGCGTCAGGAGGGTCTGTCCACAACCAAAGGGCTCTCGAACGAGGATAAGGATCTCTTCTCTTGGTTTGAGCAGAATCCACCAGATGCCATTGATCTGCCCTCGTCGATTAAATCGCAGAGCACTGCCATCGCCTATAGAAACTGCGGTGAAGTCAAGGGCTTTTCCGACAGGGGGAAAAAGGAGCGAACTGCATCAGAGAAGTCCTTTCTCTCCGGCCCCATAACGTGGTTCTGGAATGAGGGACCCGCAGAGCAGCGGCAGCGTCGTCTCGAAGCTATCGCCCAAGAAGTCCCCTATCTTGGTGAAGCGGAGAGTCCAGTCAGGTTGCTCGTAGAAAACAGGACGCCATCTGATACGGATCTCCATCGCTGCGCCCCCTCGTTTAGCGCAACACGAACCCTAGTAGCTGCGCAAGGTCGAAGCAATGAGCTTCAAAACTACTACCTGAACGCCTCTCATCGGGCAAAGGATAAACACCTCTCGGAGCAGATAGAGCAGACGTGCCCTCCCCCATCTAGTTGCATCTCAAGCGCGTATTATCAATTCCAATCGAATGAGCAAACGGATACAAATTCTCCTTGGCAAGCAGGCTTTCTGCTGGATATAGATGAAAGCGTCATCGAAGTTGACACTTTCACTACGTGGGCAACCTGCCTACACAGAGCCCTTGCGAAATACGTGGGTGACTCATTGCCGTCCATCATGCAAGGTCCCGATAAACGATTTCGTTCACGCCCCAACGGCCTCGCGATTCAGCTCATCTCACGTAACCTTCCCATTAGAGATGACTACAGGCCCGCTGGAACAGCAATCCTCGTCATGATTCCCACAGATGCTCCCATAGGAGAAGAAAGCCTGATCGTCCGTGCGTTATCGCAGATTAAACATCTGTACTCTAGGCAACTTGGCAACATGAACGTCTGTCTTACGGGAGAGAGGATCGATCTCTCCCATTTCTGGAAGCCTGTCCCCTCTGGCTGTCGCCGTCTCTTTGAAACACATCCACTCTTTATCTCAAACAGCCGCCCTCCCACAAGAAGCAAGGACAATGGCAGCCGTTGGTCAGTTGAGGACGATGCTCGCATCGCCATTGGCTATGTGTGGCGCGACATATTTGGTGATATTGCCTCAGGAGATGTCGGCAGAGTATCACTTTCACGGTCGGTTGAGGAGAAGGGCGTGAGCGTTTGTGGAGGACGGATCGTTCCCACCGAGGACATTAGGCGATTTGTGCACCGGACAAACAAGGGGAGCATGCTTGTAGGAGAGCGCGCGATCATTGACCTCTCTGTACTTGGATGCGACGAGGCAATCACGGCCATCGGCCAAACACGTCACCTCGGAGGCGGCCTACTTGTTCCATTTGACATCCCCGACTCTCCTGCCCACATATCAAAAGATGAGGAGTAGGGAGGTCATCATGGAAACTCTCGTTGAGAAGTTCAAGCAATTCTTTTCTGCCGTCAATGGGGGTCATGAACCATACAACTGGCAGATACGTCTCATGACAGGCGTTGCAGAACATGGTACGTGGCCAGATCAAATCGTCTCTCCAACGGGTTCCGGCAAGACGGCAGTTATCGAGATTCATGTTTTTCTTAATGCCTACGCCGGTCGCTACGGCATTCCACTGTGTCTTCCCCGAAGGCTCTGCCTTACCGTCAATCGCCGTGCCCTCGTCGACTCCCAGTACCTACATGCGAAAGAAATATCTGCTCTGCTTCGTGAGAATCTCTCCCCAGATGCTAACCCCATCATTTACGAGGTCGCAAAGGGCTTGCTGTCGCGACAGGGAGCACCTTTGGACCACGACGCGGAAGACATCCTTCCATTACGCGTCGACAGCATGCACGGTGGAACGGAAACGTTTGGCCTCAACCGTGAATGGCGCTCTCATCCAGAGGCACCCATGGTAATTTGCTCCACACCAGACATGTTTGGAAGCAGGCTGCTGTTCAGGGGTTACGGGCTGAGCCACGGCGCTCGCCCTATCGAGGCAGGTCTTCTTGCCTATGACACCGTCCTGGTTGTCGACGAGGCCCATCTCAACCGACAACTGGTCATGACTGCTCGCCAGGTAAAACGCATCGAGGGCATGTCGCAGCAGTACTGTTTTTCCGTTACACCTCTTCAGGTAGTCGAATCGACGGCAACACCTCCAGAAAGCACTGACGAGAGCGTAACCATCGCTCTTACTGATAAGGATATAAGGGAGGATGATCGTCTCGCCCAAAGAGTCTTGGCACCAAAACACATTACGCTAAGAGAGGGAAACAAGAGCAGGGGCGCATACATCGATGCCATTGTCAGCGCAGCCCTCACGGCTCACGAGCAGAACAACGACACCGTGTCTGTCATCTTGAACACTGTTGCCATGGTAACGGGAACTGTCGAGCAACTATGCAAGCACGTTGATCCAAACACCGTCGTATGCGTGATGGGCAGAATGAGACCTTATGATAGGGATTCCGTCATTCAAAGGATTCTCTCTCGTGACCACACCGACTCACCCAGTTTCATCGTGGGCACCCAGGCACTTGAGGTTGGCATTGACTACGATTGTCACACAATGGTGACAGAACTCGCATCAGCTCAGGCACTTGTTCAGAGGATTGGACGAGTCAACCGATTTGGTCACTATCCCTCAAGTGAAGTTATCGTCTTTGACGTTCCTTGTACAGTAAAACAAGGTTATCCATATGACAATGAGGAACTTGCCTCTTGTAAGAGATGGATAGAGACACTTCCAAGCGAAGGGGTGTCCTCCGCATGGATTGCACAGCATCCTCTTCCTACTCAAAAGTTGCGTAGACCGGTTCTTCAGAGACTCGAATCATGGGATGTTGAGTATCTCTCACACACTGATGAGCAGCTTGCGACTGAGCTTGGAACCCAAGTCGACCGACCGGTGAGGGAGACTGAGGACAGTAGCAAATCGCAGACAAGCAATAATGGTCCTCTCGCTTTAGCTGACCTTACGCTCTGGCTCCGAGACGAGCTCGCAGAAGACGATCTGGACGTGACCGTAGTTGTGAGGAGAGACCTTCCCGACGATGCCCAAACGGCAATCAGCGTCATCGAGCGCGTACCGCCTCTGTCTGGAGAAATGCTGCCATGCTCAATCCCAGGTCTAAAAAAAGCCAACGCGAGCTATTCGGAACAAGAATCTGCTAAATCTCTTCGTGTCTTTATATCAGACGATGGGATTTCCTTTGAGTGCACTTCCCTAGCGACAGCAAGGCTTCATCCAGGAAGCACTGTCATTCTGGACGAAAGCGAGGCAGGGCTATTGCACCCTGACAACAGCGTAATGGCTGTTGAGATGCCCGACATCTACGAAGAGGTGCGAACGAGTGACGAAATGAAAACACCCTCCAGTCTTCCCTTTATCCTTGACGAGCATTCTCATCTTGCACTGAGCGAGTCAGCCAAAGAAGAGATGCTAACCATTACCGAAAGCCTTCGGCGCGAAGCACTTGTCTGGCGGAATGATGATAGCCGTGACGAAGAAGATAGCCCGATTTTCTCATTCACAAACGCGATTCAGTCCAGTATCTGCATAGACAGCGATACAAAGCACGAGATTGGTACTCCTGAACTCGTATTTGTTCCAACGGGTTTGAAAGACGAAAGTCAGGACAGCGCGTTTAAACAGGTAATTATCATCTGTCATCCAAACCTCTCTGACGAACAGGTGATGGGGGAAGAAATTGCGGCCTCAGACTGCATCACACTTGAATCTCATGCACGAGATGTTGCGAACGTAGCGGAATCGCTCAGCACAATTCTTGGCATCTTACAACCAATACGAGATGACCTCATCGAGGCAGCACGGAGACACGACGATGGTAAAGCAGATGAGCGTTTCCAGAAAATGCTTACATGGTCCGGCAATGCCTCACGGAAACCTTTGGCCAAGGGTCTTCCCCTGTCTCGTCGTGAGATGAAACAGGTCTACCAGCGACTAGGGCTTACGAACTGGAGACATGAGCAAGTATCTGCCGCAATCGCATGGGGAGATCTTGTCGGCAGCAGTATAGACAGATCCCTCGTGACAAGGTTGATTGGCACGTCACATGGGCATGGGAGAGATTCGTTTGCTCTCTCGGGGGTATCTCTCACTGGCACCTCAAACTTTTGCGTGCAATACCTGCCAAGCATTTCCGAACTTTATGACCGAGGCTATTGGGAGTACATCGTGCATCAAACGAACAAAGATTTTGGCTACTGGAGAATGGCCTATCTAGAGGCGCTCCTCAGAGCAGCCGACGTAAGAGTATCGGCAGGTGACCAGCTATGGTGAAGTTGCCTGGTACGGTCGATGACCTCTTCTCTCACATGGAGCTTCTCGGACTTGCACGCATCCTCGAACAGTCGGACACCGTGAAGGGACCTGTCCTTCTTGGGTGGGAATCCCCAGAGACCATGACAATCGATACGGCAGATGGGAATCTCGATAGCACGTTACTTGCGGTTTCCGTAAGACAGTTTATCGAGCTTACGGCTTCTCAGCGAGAAATACTTGGTCAGGAAATACAAATCTCTGGTAAATTGCATTCTCCCTTAAGCCCTCGTGTTGCGCATGCATTTACACCTGAAGAGTGGACCGAGTACTTCCGCTGCAGGCAGCACATCGTTGACAGAATCGAGCCTGAGAACCCTCTTATGGCAAGCCTTGTCGGTTGTCTCGGATCGCCAAGCTATTGGACAAGACTCACTGGTACTAAAGAAGAGCAAAAGGTCGACCAGGGAGCAAGCCGGTGGGAAATGGCCCCAAGAAACTCTGGAAGCGAGTTCTTTAAATCAAAGTATGAAAAGCTTCTTGGCTATATCGGAAGTTTGGAAGTACAAGAGATTATCGATAGGATACTGAGAAAGTACCTAAAGAACAATGGTGAAAACGAGAATGCCTGTGGGTTTCGTCCAACGGCTCCTGCAGATTCTCTTCTTTCATGGATTTGCTACCAGGGAATATCCTGTTTTCCGACAAGGCCAATTGCTTCGGGGAGGAGCGGGCGAGACTCAGCCTCGACGGGCGTACTCGAGCCAGCCAAAGGACAGCATGAGAGAGTTGCTTTTGTCCTTCCCATCTTTAGCAGACCTATCACGATTGATCGGTATCTTTGCGTTTGCAGGTATGCGGGACTTTACGAGATAACTGGAGCCATGCGGCACGGGGAGAATCACATATCCCCTGATCTTGTCCTCAAAAAAAGGTGGCTGACAGATCATCAGGTTGAGGGAATCGCATGGTTCGCGCGAAATGTGGGAGGTACAAAGAACTGCCCTAAGTATTGGGCGCTCCCCGGGAACATCATCGAACTTGAATCGACAGCGGAGATGCCATGATTGAGGATAACGTAATCCAAATCAGCCTTGTCGTCCATTACTGTTACTGTCCCAGAAGAGCCTGGCTGGAGTCACAAGGTGAGAAAATCGACTCTTTCCAGATGCAGTCGGGTCTCTCGGCACATCATCGAACAGACTCTCAGCTATCACGAGGGCCCGACGAGAACAGCTCAATTGAAATCTACTGCAAGAGGCTTGGAATCTCAGGTAAGACTGACGTTGTGAAAATGGAAAGTCAGGGCCTGTGTATTCGTGAGTACAAATCTACCCCCGTAAGAAATAAAGCAGTCGTTACGGAGGGTAATCGAGTTCAGCTTGCCCTACAGACCCTCTGTCTGCGTGAAATGGGCAACTCGGTTATCTCTACAGAAATCTACTTCACGAATCATAACCAAATCGTTCCTGTCTACCTCACCGAGAAAGACTTTGCTTGCGCGGAGAGGCTGGTACAAGAGACCCGGACTCTCATCCTTTCCACTTCTGCTCCCGAAGCACTCGAGGATGATGTGCGCTGTTCATTTTGTTCTCACGTGGATCTCTGTTTACCTGATGAGAAGTACCTCAAACCCGTAACCAGGAGCATTATCTCAAAGAGAAATGACCTTCGAGTCATCTATCTCACCACTCCGGGGGCATACGTTCACCTCAAAAAGGGGAGGATGCTTGTCGAGAAGGAAGATGAACCGGTTGCGGAGATTCCACTCGAAACCATCCAAGCGGTCCAAGTGCACGGAAACGTCAACCTCTCGGGAGGCCTCATAAAAGAGCTGATGCAGAGGGATATTCCTCTGCAGTGGTGCACGACGTCGGGAAGGCTTCTTGGCTGGACTGTCTCTTCTTCGGGACCGAACGGTTCCACACGGCTTGAACAGCACGTTCTCTCCAACCAAGGCAGCCTGCAACTCTCCCGCGAGTTTATCGCGGCAAAAATAGCTAACCAGACAACCCAGCTACGCCGCTCGGGAACCCAACCAGATGTGGTTTCGGCTTTGAGGACACTCCAACATCGCTGTGATGGCGTCCACGATAATGAAGAGTTACTTGGCCTTGAGGGAAGGGCGGCAGACCTGTACTTCTCTCACTGGCCGGATTTAATCACAGAGGAGCAGCGGCCGTCATGGACATGGGAGGGCCGATCGGGTAGGCCTGCCCACGACGCAATTAACTCGATGCTGAACTATGCATATGCGCTTCTGTTGGCTGATTCCGTGAAAGCGATTATTTCATGCGGGCTTGACCCTCATGCTGGATTTCTTCACTCATCCTCAAGAAATAAGCCCGCCCTTGCCCTTGACCTCATGGAAGAGTTCAGGGCTCCTGTTGCTGATTCGGTCGTACAGACATGCATTAACTGCCAGATTGTAAAGCCCACGGATTTTGTTGACGTCCTCGGCAGCGTAAGAATGGACCAGGGAGCCCGACGACAATTGATAAGTACCTATGAGAGAAGAATGGCAACAGAGTTTATGCACCCAACGTTTAAATATCGAGTTACATGGCATCGCGCCCTCGAGATTCAGGCACGCCAGATACTAGGGTTTATCGAACACTCTCAGACAAAATACCAAGGTATCCACGTAAGATGAAAGACGAAGCACATACCTATCTCATCACATACGACATTGCCGACGACAAACGTAGGTCGCGTATTGCGGATGTTCTTCTTTCGTATGGAATACGAGTCCAGGGCAGTGTTTTTCTCATTGAAGCTCGTGGTGCAAAGTACTTAAGAATGAAAGACAAAGTTATGGAGTACTTCAATCGTAACCAGGATTCCCTTATAGTCTGTGATCTTGGAAACGACTCTTCTTGGAGCGCTCGCTATGAAAAATATGGTTGCTATGTTAACCCAACGGTTCTGAACGAGAACATTTTCTGACGCGAGAGCCCAGCTAATGCAAAATACCCCCGAGGCTCTCGCGTATTATTTCTGCAGCTAGATGGCATTATGATTGAGCGTATAAGGAAAATCGAGTCCCATCTTGGCAGTTCTAGCTAAGGCGCTCGCGTCTATCTGTATTTTTGCAGGTAAAGAAAGGCGTATCATTGATACACTGACCAGGGGTTTCTCCCTGGTCCCTTCGTTGAGGTGAGGCATCGCTCACGAGATCGGCGATAGAGGCCGGGCTGACCAGGGGTTTCTCCCTGGTCCCTTCGTTGAGGTATGCTATCTGTGACATAACCGTAACTCTTGAGAGAGCTGACCAGGGGTTTCTCCCTGGTCCCTTCGTTGAGGTGAGTTCGGAGGCTCGACCCACGTAGCCACCCGCACCCTGACCAGGGGTTTCTCCCTGGTCCCTTCGTTGAGGTTTATGGGGAAGGTCCAGTCCGGGCAATGGACGCCGGCTGACCAGGGGTTTCTCCCTGGTCCCTTCGTTGAGGTTCGCCCGCTATCTCGGTGACCTTGGCACGCTGCACGCTGACCAGGGGTTTCTCCCTGGTCCCTTCGTTGAGGTTTCACGGATGATGACAGCGACGTAACGGGCTACAAGCCTGACCAGGGGTTTCTCCCTGGTCCCTTCGTTGAGGTTAGGGGTTGTTGTCGAGGTCGCGCCCGAGTTCGTACGGCTGACCAGGGGTTTCTCCCTGGTCCCTTCGTTGAGGTAATCGACCTAATCGGTCAGAGCCACACCGTCCATGCTGACCAGGGGTTTCTCCCTGGTCCCTTCGTTGAGGTCGCGACTGCGGCGGCTGGATGTCTGACGCCCACAAGCTGACCAGGGGTTTCTCCCTGGTCCCTTCGTTGAGGTTTCAAGACGCTCACGGCATACTCCACGACGTTCTCCTCTGACCAGGGGTTTCTCCCTGGTCCCTTCGTTGAGGTCTCCAGGACGCCCCATCCAAGGTCGGGGTCACGCACCTGACCAGGGGTTTCTCCCTGGTCCCTTCGTTGAGGTGGCCCAGGATACTACTGCGCGCACTGCGAGACCATCTGACCAGGGGTTTCTCCCTGGTCCCTTCGTTGAGGTTTGCTCACGCCCGGAGTCCACAGCACGTGGTCGCCCCTGACCAGGGGTTTCTCCCTGGTCCCTTCGTTGAGGTGATGCATGGTACGACGAGGTGCAGGTGCCGACCGTACTGACCAGGGGTTTCTCCCTGGTCCCTTCGTTGAGGTGCCGTCTGCGTGAACGGCTACGATGCCACGGTGAAGCTGACCAGGGGTTTCTCCCTGGTCCCTTCGTTGAGGTCGCAACACGCACGTCACGGCACAGGCTGTCAACGTCTGACCAGGGGTTTCTCCCTGGTCCCTTCGTTGAGGTGCGAGGACGAGCTCATAGCCTCGTGCCTGTTCCCGGCTGACCAGGGGTTTCTCCCTGGTCCCTTCGTTGAGGTCGGGAAGCGAGCCCGTGATGCCTGGGTGTGCGGATACTGACCAGGGATTTCTCCCTGGCCCCTTCGTAGAGGTGACCAGGTGCAGGTGCCGACCATCGCCTAGCTTGATGCTGACCAGGGGTTTCTCCCTGGTCCCTTCGTTGAGGTCTAGCGCAAGAGCGCGGATGCTGCTTTGAACAGCACCTATTCCAGACGCTTGTCCGCCTTCGTACGTTCCTTATCGCCCATCATCGATGAGATAGGCTTCAAACCTCTTGATGATGAAGAAGTATCGTTGTTATTCTGTGATGTCTGTAAGCGCTATGAGCATGGCTCGGTTGTGCTCTCCTCGAACAAGACCTATTCGGAATGGGCAGATATCTTCTCGGGGACGAAGTCATCGCTACGATAATCCTAAACCGGCTGCTGCACTACTTCTAAAAGTTTTGCGCTCAAGGGCGGCAGCTACCGCATGGAAGAATTCAAGGAAGGGAGCTGACACGAGAGGGGTCAGATTTCGGCCATTGAAATAAAATCAGGTTTCAGGCGTTGTTGACAACGGCCCGCCCTTCTGATATTTCGTACGTTCTCCCAAATGGTTCGCCGGCGCTCCTCTCGACATGCACTACCCGCTGCCCAAGGGCGTACTTCCCGTCTCACGACGGGGAGGGGTCTGGCTGCCTGTCGGACAAATTTGCGACCGACTGCCCTGCTTGTGTCAGCGAAGCCCGCTGGAAGACTGGGGCTGAGGTCTTCCAAGCGTAGAAGGTGGGAACGCCGGGACCTCTCTTGGCGTTCCCACCAGCGAGAGCACTTACTTTCCGTAGTTCTCGTCGTTGAGAATCTCGTCGAACCACTTCCGGTAGAGGTCGGGCCTCCAGTCGGTCCCGCCGACGGATGGGTTGTTCTTGTAGAGGAATCGGGTAGCCAGAGAGAGGTCGATGGTGGCAGTGTGCATGGCCTCCTCGTCCGAACCTGGCGCAACGAAGGGACCGCCAGCATAGTAGTGGTAGGCCCACGTCTGCTTGCTGGGACCGATGATCGAGCTGCCTCCCCAGAACCAGTTGTCGCGGTCGAGTCCGGCGAGGTTTGCGCTCGCGATAAAGATACCCTCGCGAATGACCTGTGCATGGATGGTGTCATCCATGAGATGTTCCCCGTGCGCATGGCAGACCGCGGTCGGATTGAGGTAGAGCCTGCACCCCTTGGCAACGTAGTAGTCCATGAGCTCCGGGAAACAGTATGTGTCATAGCAGATTGCGCAGCCGATAGGTCCCCAGGGGGTGTCGAGGATGAAGGGCTTGTCGCCTCGGGTGGCCCAGTTCGGCTCGGGCGCCGGGAGGTGAATCTTGTGATAGCTGCCAGCAAGGCCGTCGGGAGTGGCAACCATGAGCCCGTTGTACACCACGTCGGATTTGTCATCGTCCCTGATGGGCATGCCAAGGATCACGTACAGGCCAAGCTTCTTGGCGAGCTCGCAAATTACGTTGCTCGTGGGCCCGGGCACCGTCTCGGCCAGCTTATGCTGCATCTTCTGATCGACGGGAACATCTGGCTCATCGTCATAGCTCGTGAGCGCCATCTCTGGGAAGACGATGAGGTCGGATCCCTTCTTCGCGGCGGCCTCCATGTAGCCCGTGATGCGGTTGAGGTTGCGTTCCTTGTCACCCCACTCGGCGTGAAAGCTAACCGTGGAAATGGTGATGATGTCCTTGTACATGCCGGCTCCTTCGCGTGTGACTGCTTGTCCTCAAACATATTCGTAGCCTAGAGCTTGCATGTTGAGGGCATGTTGCCTGTAGGACATCGTTTCCATGCCTATGCTGTTTCACGTGAGTAACGCTCGAAATGACGTATGAGAGTGTGAGATTGGAGTTGTTCCTCGCCCGTTCGTGGCATGGCCTGGGGGCAACGGCGGGTCGCAGCAGGAGAAGGGTAGAATGATATAAAGATTGGAGGTACAACATGGCTACCAAAAGGCAGTCCGATGGCAAGAAACCTCCCGAGAGGTCAGACGAACGTGCGGCCGAGATCAACAAGAACGATAACAGGGTGTGGCCGCAGCAGAGGCCAGACACGAGGAGGAAGCCCTCGAAGAAGTCTCCCGACCAATCCTAGAATCCTAAGGGTTCCCCATCTCGAACGTCCGCATCCGCGCCGGCTCTCCACCCGCAAGCGTGTTCCAGCAGCATGTTCTACTTCATTCGCAGGGTGCGGAGGTACTGTTTCTGCTCGCCTGTGATGCGGTAGCTTTCCACCGCCTTCTGAATGGCCTTGTTATGAGTCCACCTGTCCAACCGGTTTTCCTGGATGAAGGGAATCACTGCATCCCACTGCTTGCACAGCGCCGTCGCGAAGTACCACGCGATCATCATGTTGACGTAGTATTCCCCGCTGCGAAGATCCGCCACCAAAGCTGGGTGTTCTGGTGAAAAGTCCTCATCCAAGAAATGCGCCATCAGCATCCCGATGCCAAAACGAACGGTATAGGTCTGCTCGGATGCCATCCATCGCCGAACGTCCAGAATCAGCTCAGGGCGATGTTTCCTGAACACCTTGGGACTCATCAGATCACAGGTGGCCCAGTTGTCCACATGGGGCAAAAAGACGTCAATGGCAGACACTGCCGAATCGTAGTCCCTGACCCGTTCCAGCAAAAAGCCGTGGAGGTTGTTTTCGTCGTAATACGGATGTGGCAGAGCCTGCAAGAAAGCATCCGCCTCTGACGTACCAAAAAGCCCTTTTGCCAGCTTGCGCAGGGCGGGCGTTCGCACGCCGATGATGGTGTCCGGATTCACCGTGGGAATCAGCTTGGCTTGGAAGGCCTTGTACTGCGTATCCTGCAAGGCAAACAGCTTCGCCTGAATCTCTCGTTCCGCCGTACTCATCCCAACCTCGTTTCAAGCATGCTCTCGTTCCCATGCTCGGCAGCACTACCACCTACTCTGGCGTGTGAAACCAATGCTCCCCGTTCTTCGTGACCATAAGCGCAACGCCATGGATAGCCACAAGAGAACCCATGGAAGTTCCCGCGGTGGGGATATCCTCAATCCTGAGTCTGCGCTCCAGCATTCTTGCACCATTCCAGTACCGGGCGCAGGTTTTCCTCGTTAACCCGACTGCCGCCGTTCTGGAGCAAGTCCAGCATATCCTGCTCCTCTGCCGTCTTGTCCGGCTTCCCCGCTAGCTTTTTGCCCACGGTATGTCTCATGGTGTTCATCATGAATTTATTGGGGCCATGGAGCTTGTCGAGCTCAAAACCGCCTTGCAGCGTGAAGACAGGCGTGTCTTCCTGAATGGCATTGCTCTTGCGGATATCCTCGATCTGAGAACCACTGGCTCCCATGCCAACGCCACAGACAACGGCAACCTTGTAACGCTTCGCCGCCTGCTTATAGCCCTTGACTTGACCGGCCATCAGCCACCCGAGATAGAGAATCTCGGTGCCGGTAGCAAGCTCTCCTTTTGCCTCGTCCAGAGCATAGACCGGCAGGCCCAGCTTCTCGCCCAGCAGCTTAGCGTACTGCGCGGTAAAACCGGTATTGGAGGTATACACAATCGCGTTCATTCAACCTGCTCCCTTTAGGCTACATCTTTGGTAAGAGGATACCCTCTTACGGCCCTCCGGATGCACATGCGATCGATCAGATGCTCCCCCTCAGATGTTTCGAGCGTCGACACCCGCGCTTATGGCAAGTAGCATGACCGCGAATCCAGATCCGGAAATCTGCCCACACACCCCTCTGGGACCGTCCTGGCGCGCCTCTCCCGCGTAAGGTCGCAGCAACCATCAGAGAAGCGGGCCGAATGTACGGCACCCCCGACAAGACGCACTCATAGTCCCCTCAAGAGCCATAAACCCGCAGGAACGATTGGCACTCTCGTGTGCTCCGGGGGCAAGGCCGTACATTCGTGCCGTTTACCTGCAGGTATTGGCTTGAGAACCAAGTATTGGTGCTAGGTCCTACGGAAGAACCGACCCCCGATGGTCGGCTCATCGGGGGTCGGTTCGGCAACTCCCGTGCGCATCAGGTCCGCACTGGTGGCGCACTACTAGTCCGACCTTCTTCACGGTCTCGTACTACTCGTCGCCCTTGCGGCGACGCAGCAGAATGCTCACCGCCATACCCACGAGAAAAGGGATGCCCGGGTAGATGAGCACGCTCTGTGCCACTTGCCATAAACCGACGTCCACTACAGTAGATTCGAGCCCAAACAACGACGGCAGTACCGTCATGAACAGCCATGCCATGGACACATAGAACATCACTTGGAATATGACGTTCAGAGCCACCAGCCCCGCGGCGTAATCGTTGTCACCACCCACCAGGTCATTCCAGATGATGACCATGGCGATGCAGCGTGCGATGCCAATCATGATGACGCCGTTCATGTATGAGGGAGTATCGCGGAGGAAGGCAAGGGCCAACGCGAACATGACGAGAGAACCGATAAGCCAGTTATGGTTCAAGCAGCCTCTTGTTCGAGAAAATGCTGCGCAGCTTGACATGGCGCACTTTCACAAGCGGCGGAAACATCATGGCGACCGACCCGATGGTGACGCCGAGTGCGTCGGCGAGCTCCCGTTTTGGAGAAATCCGTCCTCCCCACATATATCGCAAGTCTCAGGGACAGAGCTATGCAAATTGACTCAAGCGGTGCTGATACATCAGCTGACGGAACCGTCACTCAGAAGAAACGCCGTTTTTATCAGATAGCATCTTTGAGATTCTTAAAAACATAACTGATATGATTTTATTGGTTGCCGCCAGCACAACGAAAGATGCAATTCCTGGAGACTGGGCCAAGGACTCCAAGCGCAGGGAAGGAAAAGATGAAAGACATAGTTTCCATAGGGCCCAACGAACTGATAAATCTACTCCCCATCCTCCTCGAGTTCATCGAGAAAAAAGGGGCCAAGGAAACGGTCGATCCGGAAGAGACGGTACGGAAAATCGCCAAGGCGTTTGGCATTAGCGATCTCGCCGAATTTACATCAGGAAAGATCGCGGCGGCATTGTCAGAACAGATCGGCGAAGAGAACGCGAAGAAACTCGCGTCGATAATTGTCTCGATTGGCATATTCGTCGCGAAGAATGTCTCTGACTATGTCAAAGGGAACTTGTCCCCAAACGACCTCGTGAATAATCTCGACGGACTATACGCAGACAAGACCGGTATGCTCATTGACGTCGTTAAGAGCTCCTTTGCGATAGAGCTCCCGCCTGGAACGGAAAAGCTGCTCGCGCGCTACTCCCTAGATGCCCTGGCGGTCTACTGCTTCATCACCGCCTACAAGATTTACGAGAAGGCTTCCGATGACGCGCGAATCGCACATGAGAATCGACTGGTCATTGAGAGGCGCTGCAGAGAGTCAGTCGCGGGATACGAGCGGTACCACCTTGAGATGGAAACGCTCGTCGACAAGTATCTCGGGACGCGTATTGACTTCTTCGAGTCAGGAATCGATGCCATGGACAGCGCGATTCTCGCAGATGACGCGGACGGCTACATCGCTGCGAACGCGAGCCTGCAGGAGTCTCTCGGAAGACACCAGCAGTTCCACACCCAGAAGGAGTTCGACGACCTGATGGGGTCCGATGACGTCTTCAAGCTGTAGGAGGAAGCATGGAAAACATCAAGGGAATTGACTTGGACGGCCTAAAGAAAACCCTCAACGACGGCGTGAAAACCGTGCAAGAGAATGCCAAGAACTTTGATGTCAACGACACGATGCACAAGCTGTCCGACGCTGCATCGGCTGGAGCCGGCATAGCGACGAATCTGGTCAATGAATTCAAAGAGGGATACAACAAGTCCGACGAAAAAGCATCGGGATTTTCCCCCACAACAACTACTTTCGCCAAGCTCATGGCCTACCTCGCCTCTGCCGACGGGAACGTCACGCAGGAAGAGTACAAAAAGTTCGTAGAAATAGGCCACGAGATGGATGGGCGTTTCGATGAATACGGCGACGACCTAATGACCGAATGCCTGGGTCAGGTCGAAGCCAACAAGAAGGAGTTCGGTCACCTGAACGCCGTGAAGATTGGCGCCCAGAAGACACTGGAGAACTTGAACCTCAGCGATCAGGAGAAGAAGACGCTCTGTTGGGACATGCTCACCATTGCCGGAGCGGACGGCTTTGATGACAGTGAAATCGACCTCATTCGGTTCGTTAGCCAGAAGCTCGGACTTGACCCTGTAGTGCTTCAAGAAATGAAGAACTACTACGGTGCCGTTGCCGACCTCGAGTGTGAAAAAGCACTAATCACGCAAAGCAAGCGACCCTACAACGAGATCGAGCCCATCGCGAATAGGATATCCGTCCGCCAGCTAGCCGTCACCGATGCCATCCACGACCTTATCGAAGATAACTAGGAGGCAGAAGATGCCCATTCCCCTGCTTTTCATCGTTCCGGCCGTCGTCGCGGGGGCGGCTGGCGCCGAGAAGACCGCAAAGGGCGCGTTCGACAACAAGAGGGCAAACGACATCACAAACGATGCCAATTCAAGGGCTGCCCAGGCAAAGAAATCCCTTAATCGCTCGCGTGAAGCCTGCGGAACGTCGCTTTCCCGTCTCGGGGATGAGAAGGTATTCGTCCTCGATAGCAGCATTGGAAAATTCATCGACAGCTTTGAAAAGATCAAGAACCTCGAGCTCACTGATTCCATCGGCCTGGAAGAACTTAAGAAGTTTCATGTCGATAAGGAGTCCTTCAAGGAACTCAAAGAAATGAGCCAATTCGTCGCCACCGTAGCCGCAGGAGCCAGTGCCGGAATAACCGGAGGAGCTTTGACCGCCATAGGAGCCTATGGAGCGGCAACGACCTTTGCCTCTGCCTCCACCGGAACGGCAATTGCCACTCTCGGCGGAGCGGCAGCCTCAAACGCAACGCTGGCCTTCTTCGGCGGCGGCTCCATCGCAGCCGGAGGCCTCGGCATGGCGGGCGGCATGATGGTGCTTGGTGGAGTCGTTGCAGGTCCTGCCCTGCTCGTCATGGGACTCATCACGAGCAAAAAGGCCGAGGAGAAGCTCGAGGTTGCCAAGGGGAACGCCGCACAGGCAGACGCAATCGTGGCCGAGCTCGAGAATGCGTCGTTCCAGTGCGATGCCATACGTCGGAGAACTTACATGTTCTACAGCTTCCTTGCCAGACTCGACGCGAGGTTTCTCCCTCTCGTCTTCAAGATGGAAGGCATCATCGCCACGGAGGGCGACGACTATTCACGCTACTCTCCTGAGTCCAAAAAGGTCATTGTCGAGGCAGCCACGACAGCCGGTTCCATCAAGACGATTCTCGACACGCCCATCCTCACCGATGAGGGAAGTCTCACCGATGAGTCGATGCGTCTCACGGAGTCGATGGGTGTGGATTTTGGAACGAACTAGAATGCTCTTCGATTGATTTCGCGGGAGTGGCAAGACGGCATGAATCGTGGTGGCTCCGGTGCACGGGCTATCTAGACAATATGGAGAGCAGCCGGAACCTCTCCGTATTGGCTAGGTGTTTCGGGCGTCGGCATCCGCCATGGGATGCCGACGCTCGAGGTTCCTATCCGCGCATTCCTCGACGCATCTTCAAGGAGATGCCCAAAACACCCGTACTTACGGCAAGCAGCAGGACTGCGATGGACGAGACCAACGACGTTTGATCTCCGGCCTGCGGAATGATACTAGAGGCAGGCGTAATCTTCGCAGGCGTCTTTGGCGCCGTATAGGTGTTGGCGAAAGATGCCGTGGACACGGCGGAACCGCTGGAATTCGTCAGCGTAGCGGCTGCCGTGAACGCACCAGATTCATCATTCCTTGCGACGACGACCGTCCAGGTATAGGTGGAGGTGTCGTAGGTATAGCCGGTATCAGTACCTGCCGTCTCGGTGATCGTATAGACGTAGGTACCGACTTTCGTGAAGGTCGCGGTACCGAAAGCCGCGGTGAGCGTGTATGGATTGGAGCCCACGATGTCGGCGGTCGTGGAAAGCCCGCTCTCACCGTCAGCGGGATTGTTCGTGGCTGCCGTCATGGTGAAACGGAAGGTCCTGCCTGACAGATTCGGGTCATTGCCAGAGATCGTCTTGACGATATCAGGCGAAGCGACAGTGGGTGCACTCGCCCATTGCGCGTAAAGGACCACGTCGTGCGGTATGGCAAAAGTCGACCCAGCTGCATAGGAAGTGCCCGTGCCATCAGGCTCCGTGTTCCAACCGGTGAATATGTATCCAGTGCGAGAGATCCCATCACCGCCAAGCACCGTTACCGTATCGTCGAGATGGTAAGGGGACGACGCATCCGTTGGGGCCGTACCCGACGTGTTGCCGTTGCCGTCGTACGATACCGCAAAACGCAAGCGTGTGTTTTCGAATTTTATCTCAGTGCCTGTCAGCTGATTCCCCTCAGAATCGTATTTCGTTATCGTAGGCGATGAGGCGGTAAGTGCGGTGGCACCCTTGCTTACCACGTACGATATCTCGTAGTAGTTCGTGTCCTGCGTATACCCTGGGACCGCCCCGGTCTCTCGAACCGTATAGGTATAGGTGCCAGCGCTGCTTATGGGGATTGCATCGGCACTGAAAGTGATGGTTCCATCCGCACTCATTGTCGGCGTAAACGTCGTACCGGTCGCAACAGCTCCATCGGATACCGATTCGGTTACGGAAAACGCAAACTGATTCTCCGTCATGGGAATCGCACTGCCGTCTTCTGTCAGCGTCTTCGACCCCTGGGGAAGGGTAATGCTCGTCGGGTCTGGCAACCCAAGATAGAACAGGCTGACAAACCCGCCCCCGGTTACTACATAATTGTCAATCGGTGCTTCGGTGGCCGTTGCCGATGAGAAGATGACGGACTGTGCCACTTTTAGCGCATCTTTGTATGAGGCGTTGATCGTATATGCGGTGTTTGTCTTATCTATATAGACACCGACCTTTTTGTTGACCGTACTGGCCCCTGAGTAGGTTTCGGTAAAGGAATAATCGTTCCCGACAAAGTTTGCGCTGCCATGGGAGTCGCCTATGCTAACGCCCGCCAATGCGTTGTCGCTGGATTGAAGGCCATTGGCGATCACCTTTGCCGAGTTGATATTCACTCCGGCATTTCCGTTCCCTATCACCGCGATGTCATTCAATATAAGGGTTGATGAAACGTTGGGCGTCGCATCGTGGTAGCAGAGAAAGTCTATCCCGCTGCTTCTGTATGTTCCTCCGTTTTGGAAGGTAATCCCCGAATAGGTGATCGTCTTTGACGTATCGTCAATCCTCTGCTTGAAGACCGCTGCCCCAGCGGCTGTCGTGCTGGTGATATGGCTGCCATCCAGGATGGTCTGGCCGCTCCCCGCACCTCTCAGGTTGATTGCCTTCGCGCCTACGTTGATACCGGCGCCCCCCAAGGCCACGTCATACGTGCCTGCGGGAATCACTACGGTGTCCCCGTCCACGGCCGTCGCGATGGCCGCGCGAAGTGCAGCACCTCTCTGCAGATCGGTCGTCGCACCAGAGATATCTACCGTCACGTCAGCCGCGAAGGCCAGCCGTACCCCCGTGAAAAGTGACACTGACAGGGCTACGATCAGCATCATTAACGTAATCAGTACCTTATGCCCACGAACATCGGTGTATCCTGTTGTATTGCTCATTCCCCGCCCCCGTTTTCACTAGTAGTAAGAGCGCGTGCGCAAACATGACAGTACATGCAAAACATAACTATTCTCTTTGTATCGGAAACAGCGATCTGCTGTGACATAACGCTGTTCAGAAATGAATAGAGTATAGTGTATCTAATCTGACAAGTGTGACAATGGGTAGGGTTTTACCGCAGACGGTCTTGGTGCTTTCTTGATTCTCTCCCGCCAAGCGATGCGTCTTTCCCTTTTCTTATCATTGCGTTTGATTCAAAGCCTGAGGCCGTTTCCCCTCCTCGTCGCCAAGCCCTTCTTCACAGTAGCCTCGGTTATGATGAGTGGGGAAGCAACCGCCACAATCGTCAGCATGCAGCAATGGAAGGTACATGTCGGAGTTCCTGGACGGGACGTTCGAGACATGACGCGAGGTCGAGGTGTTTGCGAGGCAATGGCTGGCACACATGAACATACATGTGAGACGGAATGGGGGCAGACGCAATGGAATCCGAAGGGCTTTGGGAGGTCATGAATTCTCCCGATAGCAATCAGGCATATGTCGCCTTCAAACAGCTTAGGCTACTCGCCTCAGAAGCGTCCATGTTGGACGCATATGAGAATGACCTCGTAGATATGTTGAATGCAAGGAGTTCCTATGCTCGTACCCGAGCCTTCCTACTCCTCGCGACAAACATGAGATGGATTGAAGACGAGCCTGAGGCGGGTAGGCTTTTCGAGAAGATGGCATCATGTTTGCACGACCCGAAACCAATCGTCGTCCGCCAATGCGTACAGGCAATGCCGCAGCTAGTTGCCACCTCTCCCGGTCTCGCACGCAGAATCGTTCGCGAGTTGGAAGAAATCGACCCAAGCGGATACCGTGACTCCATGGCACCCCTCATCGCCAAAGACGTCGCGACATCACTTGCGGAGATCCGCGAGACAAGCCCGACCTCACTCGACGGCGGTCATCTGACGGTTCAGGCAGGAAAGGACAACCCACCTCTCGCGGTGGAGGGTGACGTCACGCAAGCGGATGTAGAGAGGTGAACGGCCAGTCGGTAGCAGGCAAGGTCAGAGCGACCGCAGCCGTCATGACCCTGTTTGTGTCTGCCTGACCAGTTCAGCGTGCCCTACATAGTCTTCACCTGCCCGTTCGCAGCATTTCTGGTCTTTGCTCTTCCTCGCGAGTGCGTTGAGACCAGCAGGAACGCCCCTGCCGTCACTTGGCGGGACGTGGGTCTCGAGGCAGGTCATGCACGCGCGACACCAACGCCAGCTGGCAAGCCGTATACCAGTTGAGGCCCACACATAATAAGGAGGCAGGGACGCGAATGGGTGTCCCCGCCTCAGGAAGGTGTCGCAGCGAAGCGGTTCCTACCCTACCGAAACGATTGCGATTCCGCTGCTTGCGCCAATACGGTCGGCCCCGGCATTAATCATCGCCATAGCATCCTCGCGGGTATGGATTCCACCGGCGGCCTTTATCTTGCAGGAATCCCCCACCGTCTTCCTCATCAGCTTGACATCCTCGACCGTGGCGCCTCCCTTGCTGAATCCAGTGCTCGTCTTAACGAACGCCGCACCCGCAGCAACGGAGTCCTTGCATCCACTCACAATCTGGTCATCCGTGAGGAGACAGCATTCGAGGATGACCTTGACGGGGCGACCTTTGGCAGCCTCCACGACTGCCGCAATGTCCTTGATAACATACTCGTCATCACCCATCCGAAGGTGGCCGATGTTCAATACCATGTCAATCTCGTTGGCACCATCAGCGACGGCAATCTTCGTCTCCTCGACCTTCGCCTCAGTCGTCCCCGCCCCGAGAGGGAAGCCTATGCACGGGTCAACAACGACATCCGTACCGGCCAGCTCCCGTGCCGCAAGCCGCGTCCAACAAGGATTAATCGCAACGGAATGAAATCCGTACTGAACCGCTTCCGAGCAGAGCTTACGAAGATCATCCTCGGTGGCGGCAGGATTAAGGTTCGTATGGTCAATCATGTTGTTCAAAGTCATGGCTCTTCCTTAGTCACGTATGATGGGACGGACAAGCGCATACAGCTCCGAACATGTCCAAGACATGGGATCAAGGAGCGCTTGCTGGCGAAGTATCGAGATATGACCGGGGCGATTCTACTTCCCCAAGGTCATTTCGAGATAGTAGTAGTCTGAACGATAGTTCCACTTGATGTACTCCCTCGGAACCCCACCAACATCGGAGGACACCCTTCGCACCACGAGAATCGGAGCGTCCGGCGAAATTCCAAGGAGACCAGCCGTCTCCTCGCCAGCGCTCGCGGAGTAGACCCGCTGCACGGCCTTGGGCCAAGCGACGTGAAGGACGTTCGTGTAATAGGCGCGAAGCGACTCCTTCGAGAAATCGTGCTCTATGGCCGACGGCGCATAGCTCTCAGCGAGGTAGGCGGTCTCTCTATAGAACGCGTCATCGCCCGAGCACCGAACCCTATCAAGCCTGAACAGCCTCGTCTCCATGGGAACGCCCAGAGCCTGTGAGGTCTCGTCGTTTGCGGGGACAATGGAGGAGGAGAGGACCCTCTTGAATGGTGACGGGCCATCGGACTCGACGGCAACCGACCGCTGAAGGCAGCTCGACATCCAACGGAGCGCGGAAGCGGGCCTGTTCGAGACGACCACCGAGCCAACGCCCCTCCGACGCTCGACGAGTCCGTCGCTGACAAGCATTTCCATCGCCTTGCGCACCGTTGCCCTGCTGACGTTATACTCGCTCACCAGCTCCGTCTCAGACGGTATCAGCTGCCCAACGGAGTATGCGTTGTTCACGATCTCCTGGAAGAAAATGTTGTACAGCTGGTAGTAGAGCTGTTCGTGCGAGTCGGTGTCAAGCGCCTTGACCTCAGGCAATCTTGTGACGGACCCAATCGTTCCTGACATAAGCTCTCACCAGAATCAAAGTTTATGGCCCCTAACGAACATCGACCAATATAAGACATGGCCGATGCAAGCTCTCATGTACCAGCATATCATTGACCGTACAATTGCTCAGCATTCGACGAAACAATACTATAGAAGAGAGCGCGGCAACCATCGGCTTCGTTCTGTCGAACGAAGCCAGCAGACGAAGAGCACATGACATCGAACGGGACGATCATGCAAACAATCCCTCCATGCTCAGGTGCTTTCCGAGACGAGTTCCTCAATCCGATCGACGATTCCCTCCTTGTCGATGGATGCGATGTCGGTGGCATCGACCTCTATGAGGGACCCGAGGACAAATCCTCCGTACCCCTTCCCGACGCACCTCTCCTCCAAGAGTTCGCGTGTGACGAGGGCGTCTGCCTTACTTCGATCTTCGAGGTAATCCCCCTTGCGATAGTGGTTCATCAAATGCCCGAGATGACGCTCCTGCGAGAGGTCACGGGCGAGGGACCGTGCGTAGATGACGTCGAGGTCGCCGACGAACCTCACCGTAATGGCTCGGTAGCCATACCTCGTCAGGAGCTTCGAGAGCGTAGGCCTCTGCTTCCCGCTAAATGGATAGTCGGTAATGACGGCCGATCCCATCTCCATGAAATCGGCGAGGCGTCGGTAGTACGTATCCCAGACCCTTAACTCCAAGCGCGCCTTCTCTTCGGCGTTGTCGTATCCGACCTCGTCCCACACCTCCTCCTTGATATCATCAGGTTCGATGACCGGAATACCGGGATGACGCTCGAGAAGATACGAGCAGAACGTCGATTTTCCAGTAGCTGGGTATCCAGCCAGTAGGATGAGGACCCCCCTCATCCTGACTTCCCTTGGCAATCCGACCACCTGAGATGCTGTCCTATTTTCCACGGAGCATATCCTTTGAACTCTGCATCAAATATTGTAGCTTATCGAAGTAGAGCTTCATGTTCTCGTCATCGCCGCGCGCAGCGGCTTGGCTTCTCTTCCTGTTATAGAGCGTGGTCAGACCTCGGTAAGCGACGCCCATCCTCTTCGAGGTCTCGATGCTCTCCTCGAATGCGGCGATTGCAAGGTCATCCTCTCCGGCCTCCTTGAGGAGCTCTCCCCTCTCATCGAGGACGTTGGCACGCTCCTCGCCGACAAGTTCTCGTGCTCGTCCCTGGAGTTCGTCGGCACGTGCGACCAGCTCGCCATGGTTCTGCACGTTCTCTTCGGCCTCCTCGTGCATGGTCGGCGCCTTGTCCCTCTTCTTGTGCCTCCCAAACATTGTTCTGATCTCCTCTCGGCTGACAAATGATGCACGGCAATACGAGCCTAGTGATTCGCGAAGAACGTCGGTACCCGGCAAACGCCGGGCACCGACTAAGAAAGAGGAGCCTAGACAAACAGACCTGCGAGGAGCTTGATGCCGTAGAGGAAGAAGCCGGTGAACACGGTATCGACATCCGTGCAGGTCAGATTGACGAAACCGATTTGGGCAAGCATCGGCGTGAGCAGTGCTGGAATCAGCATGATGAAGATGCCGTGCACGATGCAGCCGATGATGAGGCCACGCTTCCCGCCGACGGCGTTGGCGAAGATACCCGCCGTACCGCCTGCAAAGAAGTTTGACATGACACCAGGGATGACGAAGTAGCCAGTGATTGGTGAGATGAGCATACCGATAATGGAGCCGACGGTCGTGAAGAGGAAGCCAAGGATAACGCTGTTGGGCGCATAGGGGAACAGGACGGGGCAGTCCAGTGCAGGTTTGGCACCGGGAACGAGCTTCATCGAGATGCCTTGGAAGGCGGGGACGATGTTATCGAGGAGCTGGCGAACACCCATCATCAGGACGTAGAGGCCAATGACGAATGTGCAGCACTGCAGGAAGGCCTGAACGATGTAGTTAATCGTCGAGCTCATGTCCAACGACTCGCACACGGCGGCGCACTGGTCGGGACCTGCGATTAGCGCGGCGATGATGAAGAATGGCAGCATGACGGTAAACACGGCAAGATAGGTGTCATTCAAGAAGTCGAGCTTCTCGGGAATCTTGACCTTCTCCGCAGAGTCCTCAGGGTTACCAACGAGCTTGGCGACGCCAGCGGTCACCATGTATCCAATCGTACAGAAGTGACCCAAAGCGATGTCATCATTGCCGGTTATCTTCCTGACGACGGGCTGTGCGATTGCGGGCATGAAAGTCGCGAAGCAGCCACCGACGATGGAGGCAAGCAGAATCAGCGGCAGTCCAGTCAGACCAAGGAAGTAGGAGAACACGACCGCAAGGGTAGACTCCCAGAGCAGGGCCTGACCCGTCAGGAAGATGTACTTGAACTTGGTGAAGCGCGCGAGAATCAGGTTGACGATGAAAATGCCCGCAAGTGTAATCGAGATCTCGGAGCCGAGACCGAGGGTAGTCATGGCCTGTCCATTGATGCCCTCGATGGAGGCGACGACCGCCCCGCCGCTCGTACCGAGCTGGAACGCATCGTTGAATACCGCTCCGAAGTACTTCAGCGACCCTTGGAGGATGCTGGAGCCGGCGGAGAGAATCATGAAGCCGAACAGCGTCTTCATCGTACCCGCAAAGACCTCGTTCGCGGGCTTCTTCTGGAGCACGAGTCCCAGGAAGGCGATGAGCGCGATGATGATTGACGCCTGTGTCAGGATATTGTTGACGATCCAGTCAAGAACTGCCATTTCTCCCTCTCTTCTTTCTGTCTGGAACAACCGTTACTTGAGCTACTTGATTTCGCCCATCTCCCGAAGGACTGGGGTCAACTTCTCGGTTATCTCTGCCTTGTCAACGAGACGGTCGAGGAAGATGACGGGGACCGGAAGGTTCTTGCCTTCGATCAGTTTCTGATAGTTCTTTCCGGCCACGACGATGTCGATGCCGCCGATGAGGGCCGATACCGAAGACGTGTCCGTGTGACTTACCTTGGCCTTTACTCCGAGTGCGGTGAGAGCCTGCTCGACCGCCATCTGACATGCAAAGCTGCTTCCGAGCCCAGCACCGCAGACTGCCATGATCTTTACCATGATGTACCTCCCCTCTGTGTCCTCTCGATTCCTATATGCGCAAGATGCCCCGCATGGTCACTCACAGGTCGAGTCCATGAGCAGGCGGTAGATTTCCTCTGATGACTCACAGGCAATGAGCCTCTTGACCTTTTCCTCGTCCATGCAGAAATTGGCGAGGAGTCTGATGGCCTCGATGTGAGAGTTTGGGTCTTCCGCGGACAGCGCGAAGAGCACGCAGACGGAGTCCATCCCCTCCCCGAACGAGACAGGACGCCGAAGCAGAGTCACGGCAAGCTGCTTCTTAAGAGCACCCTCCTCGGGCCGTGCATGGATAAGAGCAATCTCGTTGGTGAGCACGTAGTAGGGTCCTATCTCGAGCGTGTCAGCAATGACGTTCTCTGCGTATCTCGTCTCGACGAAGCCGCCTCTCTCGAGCGGGGCAAGGGAGATTCTGATGGCCTCCCGCCAATCGTTGACGCCATCCATAATTTGGACGCTCTCCGGTTTGAGCAAATCCTCGATAGTTGCTGTGCCTTCCTCGGCCATTACCTCGTCCTTCCGCTTTCGATCCCAAAACGTTCCTATGACCCCGATGACCAGTTCGCACTCACTCTCTGCCCACGCCTGAGCCAACCTCAGTCCATGAGGCCCCGAGACGCGAGGTTACCTCTCCGAGGGTGGGAATCGAAATCTGTCCTCCGCATCTAGTCACAGAGACCGCCGCAGCCATAGAGGCCAAGGTCAGACACTTCCTCATGTTCAGGTTCCGGGCGAGTCCAAAGACGAAAGCCCCATGGAAGATGTCACCCGCACCCGTCGTATCGACGGCATCGGCCTTGAACGCAGGCATCATTTCCAACCGATCCCCTTCTAGGAACGCAAGACCCTCACCACCGAGCGTCACGATGACTTTGCAGCCCTCGTTGATGTGCCCGATGGAGAGGAGAGACTCCCTCAGACTCTCGGCGTCGAACGTGAGAGGTCTCCCGAGGTACTGTTCCGCAAAGGCTTGGGAGCATACCACGTACTCCGACCTACTAACCACAGCGAGAACGTCGGACCGGCATGACCCCGCATCGACCACGCGGATTGCAGTGGGAAACGCATCCATGAAGGCGTTGCTTGCCTCGGGCTCGTGACCGTCGCTCAGGATGACCGTCGGAGTCTCCTCGGGAACCACCGCGCCTATGCTCCCGTGGACGGGCGGGATGTTGAATATCGTCCTCTCGCCCGACAGACCATTGGCGACTATGAAGCTTAGGGAGGTCCTGCCCACGGGGTCGCGAATCATACCTCCCACCCCGACCCCATATCTCTGGAGGGACTCTAGGATCATGGAGCCATACTGGTCGTCCCCGACCCTAGAGACGAGAGACGTCGGCTCGCCCCACTTGCTGCACACGCACGCAGCATTGAGCGCCGGCCCCCCGGGGCATTCGACGTGTGACTCGACCCGATACTTCCTGTCGGGGACGAGTTGCTCATCGATCCTCACGGTGATGTCGTAGGCGGATTGCCCGATGCAGCACACGCTCACTCATCTCACCTCCAGTCATCCAATTCAGGCCCTACTTGATGTTCTTGAAGAGATGAATTTTATGCTCGACCACCTCGGTCACAGCGTCGAGCGCCGGAATGACATTGTTCCTGTTAGAGGTGTTCTCCTTGTTCGTGTCATAGAGTTCCTTCGACTTCCTGTTCCATCTCACGAGAAGCTCCGTCCCGACATTGAACTTTCGGATGCCAAGGTCGATGACATGATGGATGTCATCCTCAGAGACGCCCGTACCGCCATGGATAACGAGAGGCCTCGTCGCCACATCGCTGATCGACTTGAGAACGTCGAAGTTGATGTGGGTCTTCGACTTGTACTGCCCGTGGTTCGTCCCAATGGCGACCGCAAGGGCATCGATACCTGTCTGCTTGATGAACTCGACTGCATCCGCGGGGTCAGTGAGACGGACGTCCTTCGACTCGACCGCGACACCATCCTCGGTACCGCCAACCGTCCCAAGCTCCGCCTCGACGGACGCCCCCGCAGCATGTGCATACTCCACAACCTGCCTCGTACCGAGGATGTTCTCCTTGAACGGGAATGCGGAGCCGTCGTACATCACGGACGTAAACCCAGCGTCGACGGCCTCACGGATGTTATCCCAGTCCTTTGCGTGGTCAAGGTGCAGTACGGCATCGACACCGTACTCATCCGAAAGGGACTTGACGACCGCCACGAGAGTCCTCATGCCAACGTACTTGGCAGTCCCCTCTGACGTCTGGATGATGACGGGCGTCTTCTGGTTACATGCCGCATGGATGATTGCCGGGACCATTTCGAGGTTATGCGTATTGAATGCCCCGATGGCCATGTTCAGATCATCGGCCTCCGCAAGGACGCTCTTAAGGGTCGTATACATCGCAGTTCCTTTCCATGCGCCTACTGGCTCATCACGTTGCTGTTATCCAATTTGTCCGTTTGTCTTATTGTTCGGACAATACGTTTTTAGCACAATCGCTCCTTTGAAAACTTGATTGTCCGGACAATTACGCCAACTCATCCGCAAACGGTTGCAAGATGCCCACCAATGGACGCCGAGAAGACACCAACATAGGCCCCTTATCAATCAGTCTCATCGCAAATGCAATATATGTTTGACATCTCGCCAGATATGCAATATATTTCTTGCATGTTGCAATGTATATCTTGGGATCTAAGAGGCGTCAATGGACACAGGAAAGAAGAACGTGCGTCTGAAGATAGCCCGCGTCGAGGCAGACATGTCCCAGGCGCAACTCGCTGCCGAAGTGGGAGCAACACGTCAGACCATCGGTCTGATAGAGGTGGGAAACTACAACCCCTCGCTGAAGTTGTGCACGGCCATCTGCAAGACCTTGGGAAAGACACTCGACGAGCTGTTCTGGGAAGAGGGATAGACATCATGAAACTCATAGACGGATGGAAGCAGTACTTCGGCGAGAAGGACGAGCGCGAATATGCGGAAATGAACAGAATCTACAAGACCGGCTTCCTCATGCTGATAGGCGGCCTATGCGTCTATCTCTATTACAGCCTGACGCTGGCTCAGGTGCGATCAGTCGTAACCGATGAGATGGTCATAGACGGCTCGACTCTGTTCATACTGGCATTGCTGCTGATAACCTGTCTGGTCTGTACCATCATGCAGGTGCGCAAGGGAATCGTCGACGAGCATGTACGCTTCTCGGATGCCGAGGTGTTCCCATCCGGCTATTTCGGACTCGTATCCTCGGTGATGGGAGTTGCGGTGGTAATCCTGTTCATGCTATGCCGTGGCGTCGCCGAAGCCCAGGTTCTCGGCATGAATCAGGTGCATTGGCTGGTGAATCTCGCGATGGGCGTAGGGACGGGCATCTTTACGTCTTTCCTCGCGTACCTCGTGTTCTACTGCATATTCCGTGCCGCGAAGAGCCGCCAGAAGAAAATGGCGGGCGGGCAACGCTAAGGCAGGGAGGGCGTTTGGGAAGGCTGCCACCCCATCAGCGTCCGGAGATCGACAATTGCCCCAGTGCTATTCTTGCTGTGCAAATCGAATGCCAAAGAGTGAAGAGAGGGGTTCGACATGAAGGGGTTCGCATTTCTTGAGCAGGGCAAGGCTGGCTGGGTGGAGAAGGACAAGCCGACGGCAGGACCACTCGATGCGATTGTGAGGCCAACCGCTCTTGCAATCTGCTCGTCCGACACGCATACCGTGCACGCTGGCGTCGCGAAACCGAACACCATCCTTGGCCATGAGTCAGTGGGAGTAGTTGAGGAGGTCGGCTCGCTGGTCAAGAACTTCAAGCCGGGCGATGCTGTCGTGGTCCCCTGCTGCACCCCAGACTGGGAGGCCACGGCACTGCAGGAGAGGGGCGCGAACAACGCACATGACCATGGTCTGATGGCGAGCTTTAAGTTCATGTTCCATGGTGATGGCGTGTTTGGCGAGTACTTCACGGTCAACAATGCCGATGCCAACCTCGTCCATCAGCCGGAGAACGTCTCCATCGAGGATGCGCTCATGACGGTCGACATGATGTCCACGGGCTTCCATGCCGCCGATAATGCCGACATCGCCTACGGTGACACCGTCGTCGTGTTTGGCATCGGACCCGTCGGCCTCATGTCCATTGCGGGCGCGCAGCTCAAGGGTGCAGGCCGCATCTTCGCCATCGGGACTCGTCCCAACTGCGCCGAGCTCGCGAAGAAGTACGGGGCGACCGACATCATCAGCTACAAGGACGGTGACACCGTCGAACAGATCCTCTCCGCAAACGACGGGCAGGTCGATCGTGCCATCATCACGGTCCCCGACGTCTCGTGCATGAACCAGGCGCTCAAACTCGTGCGCCCGAACGGCACGGTCTCGAACATCGCCTTCATGGACCCGGGCGACTCCTACGAGGTGCCCACGAGGCTCTGGGGCCTTGGCATGTCCGACGTCACGATCAAGTGTGGGTTCTGCCCGGGAGGAGCCTACCGCATCCAGCAGCTCCTCAAGCTCATCGAGTGCGACCGCGTGCACCCGGGCGAGATGCTCAACTACAAGTTCGAGGGCTTCGACAAGATTGCCGACGCCTATGACGCCATGGACAAGAAGCCCCGCGACCTCATCAAGCCTGTCGTCTACATACGATAACCTCGCCACGAACGGTCCGTGGCGTCCGAAGACGATCTGAAAGAGACTGGGAGCGGCTCCGACGATGATCGGAGCCGCTCTGTTAGTCTTGCTGGAAAGGCCGTTGCAGATACCCGCAAGAGACATCACACGGCTCCTGCACAGAGGAACCCATCCCTCACATGCCCACAATCCCACTCCTGAGCTCCATCAGAACGACATCGTGCCACGTGCCGTCGCATGTCCTGCCCAACCGCTCTCTTACGCCGACCCTCCTGAACCCACACGCCTCGTGTAGGTGGATGGATGCTTCGTTCTCTCTCATGATCTCCGACTGCAGCGTCCAGTACCCGTCTTCCTCCGAAAGCGAAATCAGACGCCTGAGCAACGCCGTCCCAATGCCCTGACCGCGACGAGATGGTGCAAGGTAGATGCTCACCTCCGCAACTCCAGCCAGGACGCACAGGTTGGAAACCGGGATCAGCGCCGCCCAGCCGAGGACCTCGCTACCGGAACGTGCCACCAGACGACACGTCCCGGCATAGGTTCGATCCCAGACTTCCCAAGACGGCACCTCTGACCGGAATGCAGCCTCTCCCGTCTGGACGCCAGAGAGGTAAATCGCAGCGACCTGCGCCCAATCGTCCTCTCGCATTCTGTCTATGGAATACTCCATCCTTGTTCCACCCGTCTTCAAGACGTGATGGATCCCGAGTCCCCATCACTCATCGGGATACATCCGTTTCTTCATCCTCAGCGCTGCGTTTACCAACAAAATAAGGGCAGGCACCTCGATGAGAGGGCCAACCACAGCCGCGAAGGCCTCGCCTGAGCTCAAACCGAAGACCGCCGCAGAGACGGCAATGGCGAGCTCGAAGTTGTTGCCGGTAGCGGTGAAGGCAACCGAGGCATTTCTGGCATACTCGATGCCGCGCCTATGGCCGACCAGAAAGCTCGCGAAGAACATGATGGCGAAGTAACAGGCCAAGGGGATGGCGATACGTATCACATCGAACGGAATCTGTACGATCATCTGCCCTTTGAGCGAGAACATGATGATGATCGTGAACAGCAATGCGACGAAACTCACTGGCGATATCTTCGGTATGACGTGCTTCTCATACCATTCGAGCCCCTTGAGCCGCATGAACAGGAAACGCGTGAGCATGCCGGCCGCAAACGGCACACCGAGATAGAAGAGCACGCTTTGCGCGATCTGCCACATGGTCACGTCGACCGCAATGCCCTGAAGCCCAAACATCGACGGCAGCACCGTTACGAACAGCCATGTCATAGGAGCGTAGAAGACGATCTGGAATATGGCGTTCATCGCGACAAGACCAGCAGTGTATTCGTTGCTCCCACCGGCAAGCTCGCTCCATACTATGACCATGGCGATGCAACGGGCGAGACCGATCATGATGAGGCCTGTCATGTATTCGGGATACCCATGCAGGAAGACGAGGGCAAGGGCGAACATGAGGACAGGGCCGACGATCCAGTTGAGAAGCAACGAGAGGACAAGGGTCTTCTTGTCGGCGAACACGGCTGGCAGTTCCTCGTAGCGCACCTTCGCGAGTGGCGGGTACATCATGAGGATGAGCCCGATGGCCATCGGGATGTTCGTCGTTCCCACGGACAGCGTATCAAGCGTCGTCGCAGCAGCCGGTATGAAGTAGCCGATGGCCACACCGCCCGCCATCGCCAGGAATATCCACAGGGTCAGATAGCGGTTCAGAAGGCCCAGCCGTTTGCCGATGCCTCTCTCGTTCCCATCACTCATCTCACATCTCCCGACGCGTTCCACGGTATGCCGACGATCAGACCCTTCGACATGGTCCCAATGCGGTCAATCCACTGCCGTTCAGAGGCGGCGCGTGCCCTGAGCATGGGATCGGTCGCGTCTCCCAGCGACAGGCACTGGTTCACCACCCACCACCTGCTGCCGATGCCCGTCCGATCGAGGTCGTCGCGCAGGCGCTGCGCCTCGTAGACCGGCGTCGCCTCGGGAAGCGTCACGATGACAACCTCCGTCTGTGCGGGGTCGTGCAGACGCGGCAACAACCTCCTGACGGATTCGGGGACCTCTCCGCCGGTGTTCTCCATCTGCTCGTCGTAGCTCTGCGTGCTCTCCAGCAGCAGCAGCGTATGCCCGGTAGGGGCGGTGTCGATGACGACGACCTCATCGTCAGCTTTCGCGACGATGTCGGCGAAGGCCCGGAACACGGCGATCTCCTGGGTGCAAGGCGACCTCAGGGATTCCTCGATATAGGAGAAGTCCTCATCGCCCATGGTCTTGCGCGCCGTATCGAGCACCTCAGCCTCATAGGCCTCGAGCTCGTGCTTCTCGTCGATATGACTGACCGAGAGGCCAGGCATATCCAAATCGAAGTTACCCAGATGATCGGCCGGATCGGTCGTCGTCAGACGCACCTTCTCTCCACGTCCCGCAAGGCCCTTGGCGATATCGACGGCCACCGAGGTCTTCCCGACCCCGCCCTTGCCCATCGTGAATATGACGCGTCGACCACTTCCAGCGAGTTCGTCCACCAGATCATCGAGCGAGCGGACGTCAGGACGCTCGACCTCGATCGACGTCATCAATCGGTCCGTCCCACCCTTCAGGAATCTGCGGAGAAAGTCGAGCCCGGTGACGTTATAGGACCTGAGCGGATTCCGATACATCCGCAGCCCTGCGAGGCCTTCCGGCATATGCTCGAGTGCCTTCTCCTGCGCATCGAGCATCTCACCGGATGCCTCATCGGTGGCCTGCTCCAACATGCCGTTCACCACGAGCATCTGGCAGACTATCCCGAGGTCCGAGAGCTCGGCACGCGAACGCGCCGCCTCCTCGAGCGTCGGGGTCTGCGGACGGGCAACGAGTACCATGCCGGTCTGTGTCACGTCGGCAAGCGTGGCCACCGCCTTGGCATAGGTTTCCCGTTTGTCACCCAGGCCAGAAAGCTGTCCCAGGCATGAGGTTCCGGTCGAGTTCTCGTCCAGATAGTTCGTCCACGCCGACGGGAGCTCGAGGGTCCTCAAGGTATGTCCAGTAGGTGCGGTGTCGAACACGATGCGGTCGTACCTAGTCGCAACATCGTTGTCGGTGAGCGCCCAGGCGAACCTGTCGAATGCGGCGATCTCGATGGTGCACGACCCAGAGAGCTGCTCCTCGATGTTCGCTATGGCGTCATCGGGAAGGATACCGCGATAGGGCCCCACGACGTTCTCGCGATAGGCTGCAGCCTCCTTGAGCGGATCGACGTCCATCACCGTGAGGTTCGGACAGCCCTCTATCCTCGTGCCCTCCTCCGAGATCTCGGTCTCGAAGACATCCTGCATGTTGGAGGCCGGATCGGTACTCACGATGAGCACCCGTTCTCCGGCATCGGCGAATGTGACCGCCGCCGCACAGGAGACCGAGGTCTTACCGACACCTCCTTTGCCTGTGAAGAACAGGTACTTGTAAGGTTCAAGCGCGTTTATATCGAAAGCATTCATCGTAGGTTGCATAGCACCCTTCGTTCTACCAAGTGATCGCTCGCGTCGGATGACGGCATCAACAGCAGCAAGTGCCTCCATCGGATGCCGTCGACGAGCAACAGCATGACGAGCTCTTCGCAGGGGGTTCCGGCGTAGAGCCCAACCCCATGCCGAGCAGTTCGGATATCCGCTCGTTGGACGGGTAGGAACCAGTCGCGACCACCTTTCCGTCCACAAAGGTGATGGGAAGCGAGTCGACGCCGGTCTCCTTCAGGATTCTCGCCACGGTCGTATTGGCGACGAAGGCATCCGGGTCGGACTTCAGGTTGTGACGCACGACGTCGTTTTCAGATTTGAGCACCTCCTCGACGAGGGTAGCCACACGCAGCAGCTCGGGATCGATGCTCGGGCCGCAGAGTCCCGTATCGCAGCACATCGCCGGTTCGAAGAGCTCAAGCTTCTTCATTTCTTCTCCTCAACTCGTTCGTTCACCTTGATATCGTCCGTACAATTCCGTTTCGCAACTCCGCAGATGCATCCTTCCTTCTCTGCCGAGAGGTGCCCTATATAGTCGGTCAACTCCTCGAAACGGGCATCGTCGAGGTGGTAGCGCATCCACGGGCCCTGCTTCTCAGCACATACGAGCCCACAACCGGTGAGCGCCTTCATGTGGTAGCTCAGGGTCGGCTGTGATATCTCGAGATGCTCCAGCAGGTCGCAGGCGCACATCTCCCCGCAGGAGAGCATGTCGACGATCTTCAGGCGCGTCTCATCAGAAAGCACGTTGCACGCCGCAGCGCAGGCCGCATAGTCCATCAGCCTCTTCTCCTCCCATCTGGCATATATTGATTGTTATCGATGTGTCATCATAGACAGCATATCGATAACTGTCAATATAACGTTCACGACGATATGCAAAACCACGGAAACGGCAGCCCATTGTCCTGCCTCGGCCCGCCTTCACATCAACATCTTGCATGCGTTTCCACCATCGACCCGCCATGGCACCTAGAATGGCAAGTAACCGCACCACGTGGTAAGGAGAACACATATGAGGGATGCCATGGGTCAATCAGCCAGACCGAACGGCCATGTCCTGTTCCTCCTGTTCGTCATGATGATTGGCGCGCTTGTCGGTCTCTTCGTCTGGGCGTTCCTGTATGTGATGAATCTCGGAATTGATTTCATCTGGAACCACCTCTACCCCATGAGCGGCCTGTCCCTGTTTCCTCTGATCGTCTGTATCCTGGGCGGTGCGGTCATCGGGCTCTATGCAAAACGTTTTGGCAGGCTACCGCCCGAGCTCTCCGAGGTCATGGGCAAGATCAGGAAAGAAAAGCGCTATCACTACGACGACGTAGGCGTCTCCATCGTCGCGGCCCTCCTCCCTCTGCTCTTCGGGGGCTGCGTCGGCCCGGAAGCCGGGCTGACAGGTTCGATAGCAGGACTCTGCACCTGGGCGGGCGATTGCATGAGAATCGCAGGGCGCGAGCTGTCTGAGCTCACCGAAATCGGTATCTCCGCCACTCTCGGCGCCATTTTCGGCGCACCGCTCTTCGGATTCGTGGCACCTCTCGAGACGGAAGCGGATTCCGAAGAGGAGACGGTCTTTCCCAGAAGGACCAAGATGCTCCTCAACCTAGTGGCCATCTTCGGCGGCCTTGCCACGTTCATGCTCATGAACGCGTTGACGGGCGGTCATGAGGGTCTCTATCGTTTCGACGCGATACAGATACGGGAGGGAGAGCTCGTCTGGCTCGTACCACTCGTCCTTGTGGGCATCGTCTGCGGCCTCCTCTACCGAGGCTTCGGCTGGTTGACCGCCAGGCTGGCGACATCATTCGGAGACAGGCCCGTTGAGAAGGCGGTCATTTGCGGTCTGGTACTCGGCAGCCTGGGAATCCTCCTGCCCTTCGTGATGTTTGCAGGAGAATCTCAGATGGAACTACTCGCCGAGGATTGGCAGAGCATCCCCGTCCTCATCCTGCTGTCCACCGGTCTCGTCAAGCTCTTCATGGGACCGTTCTGCATCAACTTCGGTTGGCGCGGCGGGAACATATTCCCGGTCATATTCTCCGGAGTGGCCATCGGTTTCGCCTCGGCGACGCTTATCGGCATCGACTCCGTCTTCTGCGTCTGCGTGGTGACAAGCACGCTCTGCGGCATGGTCATGCGCAGACCCTTGGCCGTGATGATGTTGCTGCTCATCTGCTTCCCGGTAAGCGCGATCCTTTTTATCGGCATCGCGGCAATCATCGGATCGTCCGTCCCTCTGCCACGCGCACTACGCGGCAAGGCCGAATCTGGCAGGACGTCCTGATTCCGTATGTCTTATGGCATCGGGACGTCTGCCGCATGAGCCTGACATGCCGTGCCGGAGCGCGCCATTGATTCGTTCGCGTCCAAAGAACACCCGGTCATGACAGGAACGACAGACTCAGATATCGTCATCCCACCGTTTCGCCCTACCGTATGATTGAATCGCCTTCTGCGTATATTCCTTGACGAATTCCGTCTTCTGTTCCGTGTAACCGTCACGATCATGTTCGTACGGTTTCCAGAGGGATAGCTTGAGTCTCTCGTAGGCCTTTGCGATGTCGGGGTGATCGTTCAGATAGTCGCGAAAATAGAGCTCGTCATGATCACCAACCTCCCTGAGATGGAGATGGAACACGCGCTCGGCAAAGCCACTTGGCGTATATCCCTTATTGAAGTCCGTGCGTGTACGACTCTCCGACATGCAGATATAACCATGCCCTGTCAGCAGGTCCCTTATCTTCTGGTGGTCACTTGACGGTGCCTCCAACAGGATGTCGATGATTGGCTTTGCCCAGATTCCCGACACCGCCGTACTCCCGATGTGATGAATCTGGATGGGACCGGGGAGAAACACCAGGAGCGCCGTCCGTTCTTCGCGATACCATCTGTCCCAGCATTCCCTGTGCTCCACCAGCTGAATCGGGAACAGCTCCCAGAGTTCTCGGAGCGTCATCTCTGACAGTGGCTTACCCATTGTCTCCTCCTCCGTCCATGTGCGTCTCCGATTCGTCGGGCGAGTACTCCTCGATGATGTCCGATGCCCAGCAGAGAAGGTCGCCGGAGAGCTCGTCAAAATTTACCTGGACCCCGTCGTGGCTGCCGTCGAGCGTGCATGCGGTCTCGAGAATCGCGCGCTCGGACTGTCGCAGGACCGGAAGCAGGTCGGTTCTGCGTTTCCGATAGACCCCCGTCTGGAGGTATGAGACGGCTTGGACGGTGAAGATCGCCGATTTGTAGAGTGCCCTGAGTATCTCATCACTCTTCTCGTGGACCATATTGTGCCCGCATGCGTGATAGATGTTGCACGCGCCAATCCTGACCGCGCGTCGAACGTCCTCTGGACAGATTATGTCCTCCAGAAAGCCGATGTCGCCGATGATCGACGTGGTGTCCTGGACGAGCTGGAACAGGTCGGAACGCTCCCAATGCTCCAGCTCGCGAAGACCGGAGAAGAAGCCGCATGTCCGGTCCCTGTACGGCAGGGTATCCAGCAGGGTGCGGTAGGCCTGCAGGTCATCAGGTGCCACATGGTCGAGTATGACCACGGCATCGATGTCGCTCCCGTCGTGGGCCTCTCCCCTTCCGTAGCTTCCCTGTATCCCCAGGAAGACGAGGCGGCTGCCAAAGCATGAAAGAAGCCGATCCTCGAGTGATTGCATCCAGGCACCTATATCCTCTATCACCGCTTCCGGTCCTCCTTCATTTTTGATTTGGGCTGCCGAGACTGCTAGAGAGCTTCGATGTAACGCGCGATCTCGCCAGGCGCGAGCGAGGTCGTATCCACCTTCACGGTCTCGAGCGAGGAGTAGAGGGGAAGCCTTGCCACGCTCCTCTCAACGACGTCGTTCGTACGCAGACCGGCATCCACGTCCCATGCCAACCGCTCGCGCAGCGTCTGTTCGTCACAGGTGAGCGATACGGCAACGACGCGCACGCCGTCAAGATCGAGGCGTGACAGAATCTCATCGATGATTGCCTGCTCGTGCATGACCCAGCAGAAGACAGTGTTGTCGATGTCCGGACATGCGAGGAAGTTGGCCAGGCAGGCGACGATGTTGTCCATCACCATGCGCCTGGTCTCATCCGTCACGTGGAACGGATGCAGGTCCCAACACCAATCACCGTCAAGGAACACGCTGCTTGGCAGGTCGTCGGCCAGGAGCTTGCAGACGGTCGTCTTGCCCACGCCCATCGTGCCGCCCACCAGGTAGAACGTCCTCATGCCCAACACCTCCTAGATAGCCCAGACGGAAACGACCCAGACGTCACGCGTGATGAGGTAGGACTCCCTCGTCTGGCAGACGATGGTACGATCCTCCACCTCGGAGTCGGCGAGTATCCCCAAGGTCGAAAAGTACCTAATTGCGTCGATTCCGATCATGACGACCACCACAATGACGAGAATCGCCCCATCACGAGGACGAGGAGAAACACCGCCAGAGGCAGCCGTTGCTTCCCCTCGTCCTCCCCATCTCTCCGTCATAGGCATAGCGAAATCGCGAGACGACAGATGGCATGTCACCCCAGTGGGACGAAGCCAGCCGATGAATCATCGGAGCAATCCCCCCAACTTTTCTCGCAGATCAGAACCTATCCTGCTCATGCCTCCCGCGATTACGGCGGAACATCGCAACGAACCCGACGCCGAGAAGGGCGAGCCCGGCCAGGGCAATGATGCAGATGACCGTCATTGGGGTAGTGTCACCCGTCTTCGGCGTGGCACTGGCACTGTCGATAGTGGTCGACACGCCCTTCCACTGGGCGTAGAGGTCATTACCGCCTATGTTGTCGAGGCGGACCTGATCGCCTGCGGCATAGCTCGTGCCGCTCCCATCGGCCGCAGTATTCCATCCCACAAACGTATAGCCGGCACGCGTGAAGCACATTTTCGAATCAGTGCTATCGAGGACCGTGACCTCACTGTTGTCATCGACGGAACCAATCGTATAGTCGGAACCCACGCCGCCGTTGGCATGGTAGGTGAGCGTCACCTGCGTTGGATCGGCGCCGTAGACAGCCGTCAGCGTGAATACGCCGTCGACGGCTTCCGAGGCCTGAATATCAATCGCCGCACCAGGGTAGTAGACAGTCCCATCAGGGGCCTTCCAGTAGAGAAAATACTCTCCGTCAGGCGCCGTTGAGGCGGTGCCTGCGATAGCTCTTGAGCCGTCGTAATACGCTTTCGTGTCCGTCGGCGCATCCGTTCCATCGCTGGCATCGTAGTGCAGCTCGACGAATTCGCCTCCAATCCAAGTGGCCCGTAGTGTAACCACACCATCTATGGCGCGGCTGAGAACATCACCAGAGATGTATGTACCGCTAAAGTCGAATGCGACACCATCCAGTGTCCATCCAGCGAACTCATAGCCGTTGCGGACGGGATCGTCGGGGTGCGAGACGAGCTTGCCATACATGTCAGTCTGATCTGCGATGGATGGGGAGCCATCTGCCGCCGTGCCCCTGTTCAAATCAAAGGCAACCGTGTACTGTGGGGCCACCCACTTGGCGTAGAGGATGACGTTGTGCGTCGGCATGGTGGCAGACGCGAAGTTATACTCGGTTCCCTCGAGGCAGTCGGAAGTGGTGTACCACCCATCGAAGGTGTAACCGGCAAGCGCCGGCGGACAAGTTGGCGTATAGTCATCGTTCGATACATCCGCACCAAACTTAATCGAGCTTACGGTTTTGTCGACCGTGCCATAGCTGCTGAATGTCAGGCTGTAAGTATCCCGGGTATAGTAGAAGTCGATTTCGGTGCCGGATGAGGAGGGATATCCGTCCGGGGTTGTCGAGATGTATGTAAATCCGGTAATCTGCTTCGCCGACCAGTTTGCCCCGCTGGCAGCCTGTGCCTCTTGAGAGTACGCGGCGGACTTCGTATAGCCGGTGTCGTTCGCATCCTCGAGCCAATAGTTGATGGTGTAGGTCGTCAGCGACGGAAGGTAGTTCGCGGCATAGGTCGTGACCGAATTGTCGTTGGTCGATGACAGTAGATCGCCTGTAACGGTCAGACGCTTGGTCGCGTAGTTGTAACCTCCGTTCGGCCGCGTCCAGCCGTAGAACATGGAGGCCGTGCTCGCATCCGCCGTAACGGAGATGTTCCCGGCCCCGGGCCACCTATCGGCGATGTTCTCACCATAGTGCGCGGCGAACGTGTAGGGGCTGCTCCCGATGACGGTAACGCCATTCATCGTAAGCGTCGTGTAGGTCGAACCACCGATAGTGAGCATGGACGTGCGCCCCGTTACGTCGGCGGTATCGAACACGAATGTGTAGGTGTTGAGATTGAAGTAGGCGTTCACTACGGTGGTGCCGTTCCCGTCGACGGTCACGTTCTGATCGCCATGGTCAAAGGTGTAGTACGTGTAGCTCTGACCAACATCACCCGCATTGATAGATACCTGGCTGTCGACAGGAGCCTGCTCAATCCGAGAGCCAGCGTAGACGTAGTTGCCGGCCACATAGTTGCCGTTGTTGTCCAAGGCCTCCTGCCAGTAGTTCACCGTATAGCTGACCGTGTTCGGAACCCACTTCGCATAGAGCGTGATGTCCGAACTCAAGGGCGAGCCGAAGGTGAACACCTGTGTGCAAGCGCTATCCGTATACCAACCACCGAACGTGTAGCCGGCACGGGTGGGATCCGTGGGAGCAACCGTCGCGACACCATAGGCGAAGAATACGGGAGCGCAGAAGGAACCGCCGTTGGAATCATAGATAGCCCACCAGGCGGGCTCAAGGATCGGATAGAGATTGACGTCAGACGAGATGCCCGTGATGTCGGCGATCTCGCCAGACGGGTCGCCGAGACCCGTCTCGGAACCCTGCGCAGCAGCCTTGATCGTCGACCAACCCATGACTGCATATCCGACAGGCACCGGGAAGGTGTTACCGGCGTTGTAGTCCGCGACGTGAACGTCACTGCCTGATGCCGCGCCGACCGTCTGAAGGACGGTATCGTACTGGTTGTGGAAGTACACCCGATAGGTCTTCGCTTGGAACCTCGCATAGAGCTTCACGACCGTGTCCGAGGTGGTCGTACTCGGAACTGTCACCGCTCCGAACGTCTGGTAGGCCGTCGGGTCGGCATCCGTCGACCAGCCGAGGAACTCCAGCGATGAATCAACGGTTGAGATAGGCGTCTGTGGTGCGAACAACGTGTCGTCGTCCTTCACTATCTCAGTCGAGAGCAACGTAGGCGTGGTCGCGTCATCGTAGAACTCGTAGGTGACGGTGGCCTTGCCGTCTGGCTGGCCGACAATTGCATAGATAGAGAAGGAAGTCGCGTCAAAGGTGGCACCTGTGGCGTTTGCTCCGGCGACCTTCGAGGCGCCCTCTGACGTCACATGGATAATGGAATGTTCCGCACCGGCTACCTCGTTGGCCGAGGTCAGAGTCACCTGAACCAACATGCCGTCAGCCGGCTGGATCTCGTCACCCGCGGCGTCATAAAACGTTATGTCGACAGCCTTCGCATCCACGACATCGCCGCCGGTAGCCTGCTCGCCGTCTGCAATCGCCTCGTCGGATGACACCGGGCTGACCCGCATGGTCGTCCCAGAGGGAAACACACCGTCCAGAACGCTCGCCGTGACGGACACACCATTTGATGCGCTCCCGGCGAAGGAGGCTGCGGGCATCGATGAGGTCCCATCGGACTCGTCCACCGTAGTAATCTGACTTGAGACCGTGCTCGCATCCGTACTTGAAATCGTCGACTGATCCGAGGTCGCCGTCTGATCAGGCATCGCACTCGAGGATGCGTCGGAGGCCGCCGTCTGATCAGGCATCGCACTCGAGGATGCGTCGGAGGCCGCCGTCTGATCCGAGGTCATGATATCGTCCGACGTGGCCGCTGACGTATCCCCAGCTGATGACGATGATGTGACCGAGGATGTAGCATCCCCCTCCGTCAACGCCATGGCGAGTCCCTGCGGCATCGCCAATGTTAGGATCATGGCTACCGAAAGGATGACGGCCAAAAACCTTGCCCATTTCCGTTGCGGCGAACCGCCTTTGTCAGATTCTCTCATCAGACACCCTTTCATGGTCTGCTCTCTTTTTTTCTCAGCTTGGATGCTAGTCCCTACACTGCAATCGCCTGAATTGCAGTGGCACTATAGCTAAGCGAGCTATGGAATCGCTCATGGGCATAATAGCGTATCCACTGTCTCGTGAACACGTTAACCTCATGCTGTGCCTCGAACAATCCAATGTAGAACGTCTAGGCCTGACCGTCGGCTGGTGCCCATGCGATTCATGGGTGTCATCATCCCCCGCCGGGTGTATGGCTTGGATGTGACTGCACCCGCGAATCAGCCTTCCTTGTACAGCGAATCCGTAAAACCCCTGCGCTCCATTATGAACTCCAGGATATCGGCATGGATGATGCCACCCCTCTGTGGATGGGGCCATTCCTGGTCAGGATGAACTTGGGTATGCAGGATGACGAACTGGTCGCCAACGAATATCCGGCACCAGTCGAGGTTCGTCGCCTAGATATGTTGCATCTAATCTGAGGATTCAAGCAATTTGAATCGGCGCTGGCACACGTGGCCTTCCCACCTTATGCCGAAGTAGTGCAGCCACTTACCCTTCATCGAGAAACTCGACCCTCCCGCTGTCGATGTGGTAAACCGCGCCCATGATCCTGAAATCTCCTTGGTCGACGAGCGCCGTCACCTCCGGATCGTCGTGAAGACACCTCATCGAATGGCGGACATTCAGTACGCAGGCCCGGTAGTCATCGGTCTCCGCGCCTATGGCCTCCTCGATCCGATCGACTATGACGCCCACACTCCCCTGCGCGCCACCCTCGATAGCCGCGGCGATGGCCCCGCAGTGCGTATGCCCCAACACGACCACCAATCTCGTGCCGAGATGCGACATGGCGTAGAACACGCTCCCAAGCTGCGTGTTGCCGATGACGTTGCCCGCCACGCGAATGACGAAGATGCGCCCCAGACCCACCATAAAAAGATGCTCGGGAACCACGCGCGAATCAGCGCAGGTGACAATCGTGGCAAAGGGGTGCTGTCCACACTCGCATGTCTCAACCCTCAGCGAGGGAGAGATGTCGGAGGGGTTGCCCGTGGCCTGCAGATAGGCACGGTTGCCTGCCTTCAGCTCATGCAGCGCTTCGCCTGGTGACAACCGTTGAGCATCGTCCATGGATGGTCTCCGTCCGATCGTCGTCCTTGCGCCCGCAGGCGCTTTCGGCCCAGGATACCCCAGACAATGCCCGAGATGGGCACTCCCGGTCCCTCTCCTCACATGATACGACCTGAACGACGCCTGGCTCGACTCAGCCGAGCGGACCGTCGGCCGCCCTCGCAACGGTCCGTCATCCTGGCCTGCTATCATGTTCGGGGAACGGAGGAAGTCATGGAACTGCGCCATCTTCGTTACTTCACGACCCTCGCGGAGACCCTCAGCTTCACGCAGGCCGCCGAGAGCCTTTTTGTCTCACAGTCCACTCTCAGCCAGCAGATAGCCGCCTTGGAGCAGGAGCTCGGGATCAAGCTGTTCGAGCGGACGAAGAGGTCGGTCGTGCTCTCGGACGCAGGACGTGCCATGCTCCCCGCAGCTCGCAGAATCCTCCAAGAGGTCGACCAGCTCGGACCGGTCGCCCATTCGGGCGCCTCCGCCGAAGCTGAGCTATCCGTCCGCATCGGGATGGACCAGCGAATCATGTACTGCACGGCGCTCAAGAGCGCCCTCACCGAATGTCTGTTCAAAGCCCGCGAGAAGGCTCTCAGACTCCAGGTGTCCTTCGTCGTCCACGAGTACGAGGAACTCTCGCACGGCCTCGATGACGGAAGCATCGATGTGAGCTTCTTTCTTCACCAGGAGCCGATAGCGCACAAGGACGGGAGTCTCGTCTCCACGTGCCTCTTCGAAGACGAGATGGTGATGGCCATCCGCATGAAGGAACCCCTAAGGGACAGCCCCGAGACGATTCGTGAGCTTGCACTGAGGCGGGGGGTCATACTCCTCGGAAGAGAGGGCAGGGGTCTCATGCAGGCGACGCGCCTCTTCGATGATCTCGAGATCGCACCGTCGATCAGTCTCGTCCCCATGCGCGACTCCCTGCTACTCATGCTCGGCAGCGGAGAATGCACCGTACTCCTCCCACAGAGCCTCCTCAACGAGCTCTCTGTGCCGGACATCCAGGTGCTCCACTTCCGCTCGCCCCACGCGACGCTCTACGGGCTCGCCACGTGGAACACCCACAACCCCAACCCGCTCATAGAGCAGCTCGTAACGGCTGCCCGCGGGGCTTTTGAGATGGGGGTCAGGAACTTCGGGATGCAACCGCAGACGACCCAGGGAGCCAAAGAGGCTCCCTCCCTTGGCTAGGGGAGGGAGCGAGAACCTACTCGCCTTCCTCTGAGGGCCTGTAGGGCTTGACGGGCCTGTCCTCAAAAGGATTGGTCTCCCCGCCGGCTTCGACCCTCTTGAACCACTCGACGGGCTTCGTGCGGAACCCGGCCCAGGACTCGCGGGTGGGCGGCTGCTGCATCCAGTCGTGACAATAGCGCCAGTCGTTCGTACGGCTGATGTACTTCTCGTCCTGCTGGGCGGCATTCTGATCCCCGAGGTCCCCGGCGGCGACGCGCAGCATGGAGCCATACTGCTCGCTGACGTTATGAAGCTTCAGGTCTTCGACGAAGAGCTTCTTGAGGGGACGCTTGGCCAGGTTGGCCATGATGGTGCGGTTCTCGTACGGCATGGCCTTCCACATGCGGGCGATCTCCCAGGCGCGGTCCATGACGCCGCCCTTGGGGACGACCTCGCTCACCATGCCCCAGTCGAGCATCTGCTGGGCGGTCCACTGACGTGCGGTCATCATGTAGTAGTTCCCGCGCTTGGTGCCGAAGAAGTGCTGGGCCATAAGACCCATGCCGTCACCGGGCACCAGGCCGCCATGGGCGTGGGGAACCTCCATCCAGGTGTCCTCGGAGGCGAGGGTCACGTCACAGAGCATCGCCGAGTCCCAGTGGAAGCCCGGACCCGGAATGGCTCCTATGGTGGGAACGTCCAGGTCGAACACCATGTTCTTTATCAGGTTGGTGTCATCGAAGTACTGGTGCTGGAAGCGCTGCGTGGGCAGCTTGGAATAGGTGTCCCAGCCGTTGGGGTCGGATTCGGTCATCCAGTTGTCCCCAATGTGCGTGAAGATGATGATCTCGTTCTTGTAATCCAGGGACAGGACGCGCGTCAGCTGGCTGCACGCCCGGTGGGACATGCCACTGTGGTGCATCGGACCGTCGTTCGTCTTCCAGGTGACCTGCAAGATGCCGTCCTCGCGGTACAGGTCGGCGAAGTCTTTGAACCACTCCCTGTACTCCTCGAGCTCAGGAAGCTTGACGTACGGTGCCATAGGCTCACCCATGGTGATCACTCCTCTTTCTTGTTGTCGTGTAACGATCGTTCGCATTCCCTGCGAAGGGTCCCGGGACCACCCCGGGAAAGTGGGCGCCACATGCGCCGACGGCTCATTCAGCCGAACCGACGCTGACCGGCACCTGGTGATGCACGGCCCTCCCCTGCCGGACGAAGAGCTTCTGTGAGACGAGAACGCAGGCAAGGAGCCCTGCGCAGGCCACCGTCATCGCGACCGAGGGGGCGACCCAGGTGGTGTTGTCTTGCGAGAGAAGGGACAGGACTGGTGTCGAGACGAGTATCCCGGCATAGTAGAACGCGTTGAGAAGACCGGTCGCCTGCCCCACGTGTGCGGGATCTTGTGCCAGGCGCGGCGCGAGGACGAACATCGACGTTATCCCGAGACCACCGAGAAAGACCGACGAACCCAGGACGTTGGCCACGTAGGTCGACGGACCTAGCGACGCAATTCCCACCGAGACCACCATTCCGCCCACAGCCCCGATTGACGCGGCAGCGAAGGGCTTGTCCGTCTTCCCTATGAGAATCCCGCAGATGACTCCGCACGGAATTCCGAACAGCCCGTTGAGGCTCGTGTAGAAGTTCGCCATCGCCGGGTCGAGACCGTAGTAGGCGAATATCTGGGGGTAGTCCGTGACGAGGCCGAGCAGAACGAACGACAGGCACATCATGCCGATGCAGAGAACAACGAGCGGCGTGTTGCTCAGTGCGGCCGTGAGGGAGACCTTCTCGGCGCTCCCGCTGACCCCGACGTCTTTCACGAAGACCAGAACGAGGATGAAGGCGGCAAGCGCCAGACCGGCAATGCACCACCAGATGGTCTTGACGTTGCCACCGCTCATGTCGACGAGCCCAAGGCTCGCGTTCATGATGACGAAGTTCGCGACGGGATTCGCGATGGTGAAGATCCCGGTTGCCAAGCTAGCGGACCTGCCTTCGAACCACGAATTGATCAGGCTGAGACCGACCGGGATGATGAGAGCACACGAGGCCCCCTCCACGACACGCGATGCCATCATGACCGGAAAGCTGTTCGTGAGAGCACCCATGACGTTGCCGCCGAAGAGCACCGCCATGAGGATGAGCTCCATCCTCTTGGGACCCGTTCTGTCGATGAAGAGCGACCCAGGGACCGAGAGAATCACGCCCGCCACCGTGAATATGCTCGTGAGCAGGGCCGTCTGGGTGAGGTCGACATTGAGCAGCGCGGAGACCTCGGTGGTGATCGGGGTTATCTTCAGCTGCGAGGCATTGATACAGAAGCCAGCGAACATGAGGATGGCGAACATCCCCCATTTCCTGGCGGAGCTGACAGTATCCATCTCCCCTCCTCTCTGAGAGGGAGAAGTGGGGCACGCCCATCGCGTCGGCAGACCCTTCCCGAGGACAGCGCCACACGAAAGGGTTAGAGACGCTCGACCGTGCCCTCCCAAGAATCAATTCGCTGCCCGGAGCGTGCGCTGTCATCGAACCAGTGGGTCGTGACGGTCTTCGCCCGGGTGTAGAAGCGATATCCATCGAGACCGAGCACATGCTGGTCGCCGAGGAAGGACTCCTTGTTGCCCGAGAAGGGGAAGTATGCCGATGGCACGGGGATGCCCACGTTGATGCCGACCATGCCGCCGTCGGTGAGCATCTCGAACTTGCGAGCAAAGAAGCCGTCTTGGGTGAAGATGGAGGATCCATTTGCGAACGGGTTATCGTTCATGATCTTGATGCCTTCATCGAAGTCCTTGACGCGCTTGATGCAAACGACCGGCCCGAAGATCTCGCGGTCGCCGATGGTCATGCCGGGTTTGACGTGGTCGAAGATGGTGGGACCAAGGAAGAACCCGTTCTCGAAGCCGGGAACCTCGTGACCACGACCGTCGAGCACCAGCTCCGCGCCCTCCTCGACGCCCTTCGCGATCCAGTCTTCGACGCGCTTCCTGTGAGCCTCGGAGACGACGGGGCCCAGGTCGGTCTTTGGGTCGTAGGAGCAGCCGACGACGAGAGCCTCGGCCTTCTGCTTCAGCAACGAGACGAACTTGTCAGCGATGCTCTCCTGCACACAGACCACAGGAAGGGCCATGCAACGCATTCCCGCGCAACCGAACGACGAGTTGATGATTGCCGACGTGGTCCTATCGAGGTCACAGTCCTCGAGGACGAGGGCATGGTTCTTGGCCTCGCACTGCGCCTGGACGCGCTTGCCGTTGGCAGCCGCCGTGGAGTAGATCAGCTTGCCCACCCGCGTCGTCCCGACGAAGGTCACGGCCTTGATGCGCGGGTCGGTGAGCATGATGTCGGCCTCATTGTGGCTGCACGTGACGAGGTTCACGACGCCCTTCGGGAACCCCGCCTCCTCGTAGAACAGCTCGAGGATGCGCATGGACGTAAGCGGGGTCGGGGAGGCCGCCTTGAGCACCACCGTATTGCCCGTAGCGATGGCGAGCGGGACCATCCATCCCCAGGGGATCATCGCGGGGAAGTTGAACGGGACGATGCCGGCGACGACACCGAGGGGCATGCGGTAGGTGCTGCAGTCGAAGCCGGTGGTCACCTGCAATGCGGCCGATCCCTGGATGGCATAGGGCAACGAGCATGCGAGCTCGGTCGGCTCGATGGCCTTGAGGATGTCACCGCGGGCCTCGTTCAGGTTCTTGCCGAGTTCCTTGGAGCAGAGCGTCGCGAGCTCGTCGAGGTGGTTCTGGAGAACGTCGCGCCACTTGAACATCATCTGCACGCGCTTGCTCAACGAAAGCTGGGACCATGCGGGGAATGCGGAGGCTGCGGAGGAGATGGCCTCCTCGACCTCATCCCGCGTGCAGCGCGGCACCTCAGCGATCACCTCCCCCGTGCTGGAATCGGTCACCGGCATATAGGTGTCGGTCTTGGAGTCGCGCCACTCTCCGTAGACGCAGTACTTTTTTTCTCTCGACTGTCATGCAGTGGTTCCTCTCTCCTTCGTCTTGTGTTTCTTCTGGTAGCGGCCCGCTGGGACGCGGCCTAGCAGAGCTTATAGACGTGCGTGTAGTCACACGGGTCGTTATAGAGGGAGTGCTGGGCGCCGAGGTATCGTTTGACGGGCAGCGATGCCAGGCAGGTGCCGATATGCCAGTAGAAGGGCATGTCCTCGGGCGTCGGCTTGTGGAACGTCACCGTCCCGGAGCACATCTGCAACTCTGGCTTCTTGAGCGTGAAGGCGTAGCCCTCCGGTGCCTGCCAGGCCTTCGGGTTGAAGACGGGATAGCTCGCATCGACACCACCCTTGGCTACGTCGCACCCCTTCTCGGGCACCGCCTGGACGTACTTGTAGTTGAACTTGCCCTCTGACTCCGCAGAGAGCCTCTTCATCAGATCCGGGTCGTCAGGCGTGCCCTCGAGGTCGAGCCTCATGTCCATGAACTTGAAGTCCCACGTGAATGCCGAGGCCCTGACGGTGCCCGCGTTCTTCTTGAAGCGCGGTATGTCCGCGTAGATCTTGCTGTAGCCGAGAAGGTCCCGTCCTCCGAGAATCGGTTCGCCATGGTTCTCGTACATGGCCAAGACGAGGTCACCGTGCACGTGGTCCCTGCTCCCGTCGAAGCGGACGGGGGTGGAGACGTTGATCAGGTAGTACGTGTTGCCAGCGAAGTTGCCGATGTTGCCAAACTCGCACACCGCAACGGAGAGCACTGGTGCGACAAGCGTGAAACCATCCGGCAGCAGCGCCTCGAGCTTGTCGGCGTCCGTCTCGAACATGACGGTGGCCGCCTCGACGTCAGCCGGCTTGTTCAACTGGTACGTGCCATCCGGAAGGGGGTTCTTTGGCACCGGTGATGGGCCGAAGAAGACTGGCATCTCGTAGATCTTCCCATCCTGAAACTTGAATCCCATCTGAGTATCGCTTCCTTACCTCGAGTTGCCTCCCTCGCGGGATTGCGAGGCCACGAGCCCACGGAGATTGGGCTCGTGGCCCGTGATGCCGTCTAGCTGGTGATGTGGAGGCCACCGTCCGGGTAGATGGTTGAGCCGGTGACGAAGTCGGAGGCCTTGGCGGCCAGGAAGATCACCGTGCCCTTCAGGTCCTCCGGATAGCCGATGCGCTGGGCGGGCTCGGACTTCGCGATGGCGTTGCGCTTGGCCTCATCGTCCGGCAGCATGCCGACCATCATGGGTGTGTAGGTCAGGGTCGGACCGATGCAGTTCACCTGGATGGTCGGGCCCAGGTCGGCCGCGTAGGCCCTCGTGAGCATCTCGACCGCCCCCTTCGAGGAGCAGTAGCCGACGTTGCCCATGCCGCCGTTGCCTATCGCTCGGATGCCTCGCACGGAGCCGATGTTGATGACCTTGCCATGGATGTCGTGATCCTTCATGTACTTGCCGAAGTGCTTGGTCGTGAGCATCAGCGACGTCACGTTGACGTCCAGGAGGGTCTGCCACTCGTCCAGCGGGAACTCGGTGCCGGGGAACTTCTTGTTGTACCCCTGCGAGTTCACCAGGATGTCGACGGTGCCCAGCCTGGCAACGGCATCTTTGACGAGTTTCTCGACCTCGGCCTCGTCGGTCACGTCGGTGACGTGATACAGGACGTCAGCACCGCAGCTCTCCTTGAGCTCCCTCTGGGCGCGCTGCAGGGCCTCCTCTCTGCGGCTCGTAATCATTACCTGGGCGCCGGCTTCGGCAAGCCCCTCTGCGAGGGCCTGGCCGATACCTCCGGCGCCCCCGATGACAACGGCCTTCTTGCCAGTAAGATCAAACAAATCGGTCATCTGTGATCTCTTCTCTCTATGACGCTGCTTTGGGTGTCCCGAGCGCTTTCCGACTACTTCTGGGGCGGGATGATGACGACGAGCATCTGGCATGCCTCGCTGCCGGTGTTCTTGATGCCCTTCTTGGTATCGGGACCACAGTGGAAGGAGTCGCCCTCGTGCAGCGTCACTTTCTCACCCTCGGTCTCGATTTCCATCTGGCCCGTGAGGATGTAGTAGACGCTCTCGCAGGGGTTGGACCCGAACTCGCAGCCGCCGCCCGGGAGGAAGTGTGTGACTCCCATCACGACCTTGCCCTCGTTCACGTCCTGCGGGTTGTGCAGCCGGGTCGGCCGGCAATCGAAGTGGCCAGGTGCCTCATAGGCAGTGGCCTCGCTCTTGCGAACAATCTTGTAACTCAACAGAACCGTCTCCTCTCAACACGTGCCCTCGCCCCGTCGCCATCTGGTTCGGGGACGCTAACGACGTCTCAGCACAGCATCACTCGCAGGGAATCGATGAGTATTCTCTGCTGAAAAATGCATATTGCGCCTGCGTATATCACCTCGGCGCACAAGTGCAGCCGAGCAATAAAATCATTCTGTTTTAGAAAAATTACAGTTAAATACTGTCTCTTTGCATCATTTTCTTATGCATGTTCTTATACTTTGCATTGTATGGAGTGTCCTCATGTTTGTTAAATATGGAGAATCAATTATGCAGACCGCATATATCGGACAGACCGATAAGCGAGGGGAGAACACTTCCCGACAGCCTCACCTGCGACAATCATCCGCAGGTAGCGCACGTATTACGCCGATGGCAGCCCCACCGCGCGAGAAGACGGACATGGCGCTTCGGGACCCTTCGAGAGAATGTGCCTAGGCCCGACGCCGTGGACGGTCACCTTCGGAGCGCGAATGGCATCCAGGGGCAAACGAGGAGAGCGAAGGCGGCGCCCAGACGAAGCTCTTCACGGCACTCTCGGTGGAGCACCTTTCTTCGGTGCTTCGGTATCCACACGATGTGGGACGCGCAGCCCCATTTCGTGCGTGCCAGGTTTCCCCCGTTTCTACTGCATTCCAAGCATAGCCTGTGGGTTTCTCGCATGGCGCCAGAGGCTCGCATCAGCGTCGCTCACTCCCAGTTTCCTGGGTCTCCGACGGTGTAGAGCGGCACGTTGCGCATCCATCCTTGGTCTCGAAAGCCCGAAAGGCTAAAGCGTCGCGGAATCGTGCCAGAGTATCTTTCAGAGAACGCCCGCAGACTCTTCGATCGCAGGCTCTCCTCGGCTTTCACCTCGATTGGGTAGATTCCGCTGCCGCGTTGGACGAGGAAATCAATCTCGCCACGGGAGTTCTCGGCGGACCAGTAGTATGGGCTGAGACCGCAGTCCGAAACCAGCTGCTGGCAGACGTACTGCTCGGTGAGGGCTCCTTTGAACTCGGTGAAGAGCACATTGCCGTCGGCGATGCTTGAGGTGTCGAGCCCGGAGAGCGCACAGAGAAGGCCGATGTCGAGGGCGAAGAGCTTGAACGCGGATTCGTCGGCATAGGCGGCCAGCGGGATTCCCGGTTTTGACACCCTAGGGACCTTTGTCGCGATACCTGCTTGCACCAGCCAGGTGATGGCCGATCGGTAGTCGCGAGCCCGGGCACCATCCCTGATGTGCCCGAAGACAAATTTTTTTTTCTCCTGCCCGAGATGAGACGGCAGCGAGCGCCATGCGGAGAGCGTGTATTCCGCACCGGCAGCCCCCAGATGCTTCGAGATGTCCCTTTCGTAGCCGAACAGGATGCCGTCCTGCACGGCACGGACGGCACTCAAGTTGCTCGAATCGACAAACGTAGCCACTGCTTCGGGCATGCCCCCGATGAAGTAGTACTGTTTGAGCAGTCCCTCGAGCTTTACTGCCAAGGAACCGAGGAGTTGCTCGTCACCTGAATCGATGACTTCTCGTAGCGTCGAGTTGCCAGTTGCATCGAGATACTCGCGGAAGCTCAGAGGATACAGGTCGAACATGTCTACCTTGCCGACAGGGTAGCCGGTGCCCTCGTGAAAGGTGATGCCAAGCAGGGAGCCAGCTGCCGCCACCGCAAGCTCCGGGGCATTCTCGCAGAAGTACTTGAGCGATGTGAGAGCCCGGGGGCACTCCTGGATCTCGTCGAAAACGACAAGGGTCTTCCCTGGGACTACCTTCTGCCCACTCTCCGCCTGAATCATAAGCAGAAGGCGAGGTAGATCGTAACCAGCATCGAACTGAGCCGCGAGACCAGGGTTGTTGTCGAAACTGACATAGGCAACACCCTCGAAGTGCCGCCGTCCGAACTCCTTGAGCAGCCAGGTTTTTCCGACCTGCCTGGCTCCGTTGAGCACAAGGGGCTTCCTGCGGGTGGAATCCTTCCAGTCCACGAGGTCCTTCATAAGAAAACGCTCCACAGGTCCCCCAATCACTGCCATGCTAAACGTCCTTATTATCGCAAATCTTGGCGATAATAAGGACGTTATATAGCAAGTTATGGCGATTATTATGATGTAATGTGCCACCACTCAATAGCTACGTGGCCCGTTTCCATGTAGTCGGAGGGGTGGCTACACGGCTCCGCATGTGCACGTCATCCACGAACCAACCTCCTCTGCGTCCTCGGGTAGGATAAGCTTCCATCCGGCAACCCAACTCGCTGATCCCATAACTGTAGCCCCTAGATGTTGCGCGCCAGGACGTTGTTGATGCGTGACATGGGCAGAAGGCCCCTGCAGACCGGCATCCACGCCACGCATCAGCCGATCACACAGCGTCTGCTCGTCGATGATGGCCTGCTTGTGCATCACCCATGCGCTTGGTCTCGTCCGTCACGCGGAGCGGATGCAAGTCCCCGCACCGGTCGCCGTCGAGAAAAACGCTGTCCGACAGGTCGTCCGCCAAAATCTTGCAGATGATCGTCTTGCCCGCACCCATCGTGCCACCCACCAGACATAGTGTCCTCACGCCAGCCCCTCCTAGATGGCCCAGACGGGAACGGCCTGCACATCGCGCGTGATGAGGTACGGCTCCTTTGTCTGGCAGATGACGGCACCCTCCCCCACCTCATAACCCATAAGGGAGTCCAGGACCGAGAAGTGCTTGATCGCATCGGTCCCGACGGTGAAGCCCGTCTTCACCTCCACGGGATGCAGCACATGACCCTCCTGTATGACGAGGTCAATCTCACGCTTTCGGGAGTCACGGTAGAACCAGACGTCACGTACGTTCCCGCCTGCGTTCATATAGCTCTTGAGCACCTCGGAGACCACGAAGGTCTCGAACATGTGCCCGGACATCGCCCCGTTGCGGAGCGCCTCAGGTGTCGTCCAACGCGTGAGGTAGCAGACAAGGCCCGTGTCCATGAAATAGAGCTTGGGGGTCTTGGCGAGGCGCTTGTCCACGTTCGACCAGAAGGGGCGCAGGATGCGAACGATGCCTGACGCCTGGAGCACGGAGATCCATGACTGGACCGTCTTCACGTCAATACCCACGGTGTCGGAAATATCGGATGCATTGAGCAGCTGCCCGGTCCTCGCGGCACAGGCGACCATGAAACCGTAGAACTTCATCTCGTTCCGGACGTTTATGAGATCCCGGACATCCCTCTCGAGATAGGCACCCACGTAGTCCGAGTAGTACGAGTCCCAATCGACAGTTGGATTCTGGAGCCCGGGCATCGACCCCCTCTGGATATGAGACCAGAGGTCAAAGCCCTCGGGTGGCATCACGATATCCTTGGCCGAAACACGGCCTGGGACATAGGGGGCATGTCGCGTCGAGCAAGTGAGCTCCCTCAACGACAGGCCGGCCATCTCGAGAATCCCAATGCGCCCAGCGAGAGACTCGCTGACCCCCTTCATGAGGTGGTATGTCTGTGACCCGGTGAGAATGACCCGACCGTACTCTTCGTCCTGATCAACGAGTGCCTTGATCTGCCGAAAGAGATCAGGGGCCTGTTGGACCTCATCGACGATGACCGGAAGGGGATGCTCATCAAAGAAACCCTCCGGGTCCCTTTGGGCTAGGGCGAGATCCCTTGCGACATCCAGGGCTACATACGCTCGTCCCTCGGCCACATGGTTCCTGAGCATGGTCGTCTTTCCGACCTGCCGAGCGCCCGTGACAAGAACCACCTTCGACTGCCGAAGCCGCTCGTCAAGTGCCTCTTCTAACGCGCGCTCGATATACATGCGGATGCTCCCTCTTTGGGTTCATCTTACCGTATACCGATGTGTTTGTAAAATTTGGAATATAACTCCAAATTTTCTATTCTTACTCGATATGGAAAGGCATCCCCAATAGAGACTCCCCTATTAAAGCATTGTCTTAATTCTCCGGACCGAGCTGCAACGAGCTAAAGTTGCGCCCTTCCCCAATCAGCTCGGTCACGTTCTCATGAATGATGCCATTCCGATGCTGAATCGGATCGCTGCGCGTGATGATGAACTTGGAGTAGTTGTCCCTTATCCGCTCGAGCGGTCGATACTCGCGATCCTCTGTCGCACGGTCGTTCATGATCGTCATCGCAACCTGGACGTACGCATAGTTCATGTCGCTGTCCCTGAGAATGAAGTCGCACTCGAGCTTGCCTATACGGCCGACGCTCACCTCGTAGCCCTTGCTCTTCGCGTAGCGATAGACGATGTTCTCCAGAACCGGCCCGTAGTTGATACGGTTGTCGGTGTTCAGCGCGAAGTAGAAGCTTAGGTCGGCAAGGTAGTACTTCTGCTCGCCATGCAGCGACTTGCGGGACTTCATGTCGAAGCGAGTGCACTTGTCGATAATCTTCGCATCCTCGAGTATCTGTAGGTAGCGGTTGAGCGTCTCGCGCTTGATTTTGATGTTCTGCTTCTTTTCAAGGTCAATCATGATGTTCTTCAACGAAGTGGTGGCACCAAAGTTGTTGATGATGTAGTCGCGCACTTGGTCGAACACCGAGACGTTCTTCACCTTGACCCGACGACGAATGTCCTTTTCGAATATCTCCCTGATCACCGAAGAGACATAGGCTCGCTTGTCGGCCATCCTCGCATAGTCGAGCGCCTTGGGGAAGCCGCCTCCGAGGATGTAGGCATCGAGCTCGGCCATGGGGTTCGGGTCGACCCTTTGTCCGAGGAAGCGCTTCATGTCACAGTACTCCCTGAAGTTGAGCGTCTGCATCTCGAACTCGACATAGCGCCCCGTGAGCTTGGTGGCGAGTTCTCCAGAGAGAAGGTATGAGTTTGATCCGGTTATGAAGATCGACAAGCCGCCTTCGTTGCGAAACTCGTTGACGACCTCCTCGAAGCCCTCTACATTCTGGATCTCATCAATGAATAGATACTTCAATCCCGGGATTGCAAGGGCGGGGGCGATGAGGGCTTCCAGTTGGTCTGAGGCCTTCACCGACCTGAAACCGTATCTATCCAAATCGAGATAGATGATATGGTCATCATCTACCCCACCATCCTTGATTTCCTCAACGATGGTCTTCATGAGGCACGACTTGCCACACCGACGCACGCCGGTGATTACCTTGATGGTTTCGTCATCGCGATAGAAGCCGCGAATCTTTTCGAGATAGTCCTCGCGTTTGAACAGGCGCATACCGTCCCCAATCGTTTTGTTGGATTCAGTATACAAAAAAGTGCGTTTATGGGGGCATTTTTTAATATATGTACTACTTATATCCTAATAAATGGCATATTTTCTATTCCCACTCAATCGTCGCGGGCGGCTTGGGCGTCACGTCGTAGACCACGCGATTCACGCCGGCCACCTCGTCCACGATGCGGCTGCTGATGCGGCCGATAACGTCGTAGGGCAGCTTTGCCCAGTCGGCCGTCATGGCATCGGCGGACTCCACGGCTCGCACGATCACGGGGCGCTGGTAGGTGCGCTCGTCTCCCATGACACCCACGCTCCTGATGTCGGGCAGCACGGCGAAGTACTGCCAGCAGCTGTGCTCGGAGTTGCGGTCGCCCGTCTCCTCAAAGAGGCGATGGTTGTAGGCATCGAGCTCCTCGCGCACGACGGCGTCGGCGTTCTTGAGGATCTCGAGCTTCTCGGGCGAGACCTCGCCGATGATGCGGATGGCAAGCCCGGGTCCGGGGAACGGCTGACGATAGACCATCTTTGCCGGCAGGCCGAGGTTCACGCCCAGCTCGCGCACCTCGTCCTTGAAGAAGTGGTCGAGCGGCTCGATGAGGTCAAAGTGCACGCCCTCGGGGAAGGGAATGAGGTTGTGGTGGCTCTTGATCTTGGCCGCCTTGCCACCCGTCTTACGGGCGCCGGATTCGATGATGTCGGGGTAGATGGTTCCCTGGGCGAGCATCTCCACGTTGCCGATCCTCTGGGCCTCGTCAAAGAAGACCTTCCAGAACTCGGTACCGATGAGCTGGCGCTTGCGCTCGGGGTCGGAGACGCCTGCCAGGAGCTTTGCGTAGCGCTCCTCGGCATGCACGTGCACGAGCGGCATGTGGAACTGCTCGCGAAAGACCTCCTCCACCATCTCGGGCTCGCCCTTGCGGAGCATCCCATGGTTCACGAAGACGCAGGTGAGCTGGTCCCCGATGGCACGATGCACGAGCGCCGCCACCACGGACGAGTCGACGCCGCCGGAGAGGGCGAGGATGACCCTCCTCTCCCCCACCTGCCCGCGAATGCGCGCGACCAGCTCATCGATGATGTTGTCCATGGTCCAGGTCTTCTCGAGACCGCAGATCTTGAAGAGGAAGTTCTCGAGCATCTTGGTGCCACTGGCAGTATGGCGAACCTCGGGATGGAACTGCGTGGCGTAAAGGTTGCGGCTTGCGTCCTCCATGGAGGCGATGGGGCAGGTATCGGTGCTGGCGGTGACCGAGAAGCCCTCGGGCACCTGGCTCACAGCGTCGCGATGGCTCATCCACACGGTCTGGGAGTCGGGCGTCTCGGCCAAGATGCGGCAGTGGCCGTGACGGACAAGGTGCGCGGGCCCGTACTCGCCCTTCTCGGTATGGCCCACGGTGCCGCCCAGCTTGACGGCCATGATCTGCTGACCGTAGCAGAAGCCAAAGATGGGGACGCCCAGCGAGAAGATCTTCTCGTCCATGTCGGGGGCGTCATCCGCGTAGACCGACGCGGGGCCGCCCGAGAGGATGATCGCCGACGGCGCCATGGCGGAGAGCTCGTCAGCCGAGATGTCGCAGGGGACTATTTCGGAATAGACGTGCAGGTCGCGCACGCGACGCGCGATGAGCTGGCCGTACTGCGCGCCAAAGTCGAGAACTGCGACAAACTGATCTGGACGAGACTCGCTCATGAGATCCCCTATCGGATGTCAACGTATGTAGGCTACTTTGTTTGGGCAAAATCATACGCTTGCCGACGCTGTGTTTTTTGTTTTGCACTGCTGATTGTGTCGTCCTTCACCCGTCTTTCACGCGGTTTGCCTATTATCAGGTGGTCATAACCTGCCAGCTACGGTTGGAGAGCGAAAAAGGAGCCTTCTTGGTCGAGAGAAAATCCCGCCATCAGGCAGGCGGGGAGAGAAGGCTTGCTTCCTCGAGTCGTTTTTCCCACAGCACCCGAAACTCTGGGTCAGACGCCTACGATACAGGTGGCCGCAAGACAAACCGAACAGGCGTCCCACAGCATGGCAGCTCTCGTGCGAGCGGGTCGGCACACTATTCTGCGGCGCGTAAGAGCCGGAAGCGCGGCAAGATCGCAAAGCGCGTGCTCATCGCGCTGGTCATCGTCATAGCCGCCGCAGGCACTGCCGTTGCGCTCTACATGAACGACATCAACAGCCGCCTCTCCGCAGGCATCGACTCCTCGCTCAAGGACCAGCTCGTCACGGTCCAGTACGACGACCCGTTCTACATGCTTCTCCTTGGCGTGGACGAGGATGACGAGCGCGACGATTCCTGGGGCTCGAGCCAGGCCAACTATCGATCCGACACCATCATCCTCGCACGCATCGATCCCAAGAACCAGAAGATCACGCTCGTCTCGATTCCGCGCGACACCATGGTCGACATGGGGGACAACGGCACGCAGAAGATCAACGCCGCGTACTCGATCGGCGGCGCGAGCTATATGGTGCAGATCGTCTCCCAGTTCGCGGGAGTGGATATCAGCCACTACGCGGAGCTCAACTTCGATCAGTTCACCTCGATCGTCGACACCATCGGTGGCATCGAGGTCACGCTGCCCGTGGCCGTCTCGGACATGGAGCACGCGGGCATCGACCTGCCGGCAGGCACCCAGACGCTTAACGGTGCCGATGCGCTCGGCCTGTGCAGGAGCCGCCATGCCTACGACAGCTACGGCGGCGGGGACTTCTACCGCGCCGCCAACCAGCGCATGGTCATCGCCGCCATCGTGAAGAAGGTTCTCGCCCAGGACCCCGCGACGATGGCGACCACGGTCTCGCAGCTCGCCAACAGCGTCAGCACGGACCTCAGCGTGACCGACATCCTGAGCCTGGCAACCCAGTTCAAGGACCTCGATGTCGACAACAACGTCTACTCGGGACAGACGCCCACGGACTCCCAGCTCATCAATAGCATCTGGTACGAGGTTCCCGAGACCGCCGCATGGACCACGATGATGCAGCGCGTGGACGACGGCGAGACGCCCTACTCGGATGCCAGCCAGGACTTCACCGCTGGCGTCGCCGGATCGATCGGCTCTGGCTCGAGCGATACCGACCTCACGACGCTTGATGCCACCTACTCGGGTTCGGTCCTCGTACTCAACGGCACCAGTACCTCGGGTCTCGCCCTGACCAAGGCAAACGCCCTCAATAAGGCAGGCTTCACGGCAACCGCCGGCAACGCGGACAGCAAGAGCAGCACCACGGCGATCTACTACAACGGTGACAGCACGAAGGCTGCGGAGGCACTCGGCGTGGCGGACACCCTCGGACTTGACAGCTCGGTCGTCTCTAAGAACAGCGGCACCTACTCGGAGAAGTATGACGTGGTGGTGGTTCTCGGAGAGGACAGCGCCGGCTAGCTCTGGCGGACGGCATCTGATGGAAGGGACCCCTGGCCTAGCTGACCAGGGGTCCCTTCTTCTTTGCAAGCTGCCGTGACGGTGCGCCTGACCTATACGTTGAAGCGGAAGACCATCACGTCGCCGTCCTGCACGACGTAGTCCTTGCCCTCCATGCGAAGCCTGCCAGCCTCACGCGCACCCGTCTCGCCACCAAGCGAGACGTAATCTTCGTAGCCGATCGTCTCGGCCTTGATGAAGCCACGCTCGAAGTCCGAGTGAATGACGCCTGCCGCCTCGGGAGCCTTGGCACCGATGCGGACCGTCCAGGCGCGCACCTCCTTGGGACCTGCGGTGAAGAAGCTCTGCAGGCCGAGAAGCCTGTACGCCGCCTGCGCAAGCGTCTCGAGACCAGAGTGCTCGAGACCCATGGACTCGAGGTACTCGGCCCCCTCGTCGGGCTCCAGATCGGCGAGTTCCGCCTCGACCTCGGCGCAGATGGGAATGGCCTCCCGCCCGTTGATGAGGGGCTTGTCGGCGAGCTGGTCCTCGTCACAGTTGGCCACGTAGAGAACCGGCTTCATGGTGAGGAGGAACAGGTCGCGCGCTGCGGCACGCTCGTCATCGGTCATATCAAGGTCGGCCGCACGATTGCCCTCGTTGAGCCACCCCTGCAGGCGCCGCGCGATGGCCAGACGAGGGACTAGGTCCTTGTCGCGCTTGGCGTCCTTCTCCAGCTTGGGAATGGAACGGTCAAGCGAGCCGAGGTCGGCGAGCACGAGCTCCGTCTGGATGGTATCGGCATCGGCGACGGGGTCGACACGACCGTCGACGTGAATGACGTCGGGATCCTTGAAGTAGCGGATGACCTCGCAGATGGCATCGCAGTTGCGGATGTTGGCGAGGAACTGGTTGCCGAGACCCTCGCCCTCGCTGGCACCCTTCACAAGGCCGGCGATGTCAACGAACTCCACCGTCGCAGGAACGATCCTCGCGGGGTCGACCATCTCGGCGAGCTTCTGGAGCCGCTCGTCGGGCACGTCGACGATGCCCACATTGGGATCGATGGTGGCGAAGGGATAGTTGGCGGCAAGGCCGCCCTTGCGCGTGAGCGCGGTGAACAGCGTGGACTTGCCAACGTTGGGCAGACCGACGATGCCGATGGACAGTGACACGTGACGTCTCCTTTGTTACTCTGACTTGCTATCGTCGCCCATGCGCTCGAGCGCATCTCCGACCTTGTTGAGCTGCTTCTTGCCGGTCTCGAGGTACTTCTGCGCCTCGGACTTGGCCTTGGCCTTCTGGCGCGCGATCTCCTCGGCATCCTTGTCGGGAATGACGAGTTCGGAGGCATCGAACGTCTCCATCGTGAGGGCGACGTCGGGACAGACCGTCACGCATGCGCCGCAGTTGACGCAGTACGGGTTCTGCACGGTGACGTTGCCGTCCTTGTCGATGTCTATGGCATGCGTAGGACAGGCGTTGGCGCAGTCACCACACATCGAGCAAAGCGACGAGTCGACGACAGGGGCCTTGAGGTCGATGTTCTTGGCGAGTTCGGGCGCATGCTGGAGTGCGCCCATCATGAGCTTGCGGTCCTGCGTGAGAAGGCGCGTGCGATTGTTGGACGTCTTGAGGCCCACGGCATTCTCGAGCTGCTTCTGGAGGGTGTCGAGGCGCTTGCTGTGGTCGGAGATCTTCTTTGCCACGGCCTGCGCGCCGGCAAGCGCGGGGTTCGTGCGCGAGAGAAGACGCTCGGTGCTCTTGATGGCACTGCTCACGAACTGGCTGCGCTTGTACTCGCGCGTGAGCTCGTGCGTGAGCCTGCCGTTCTCCACCTCGAGACCCACCGATGCCGCGGACCACTCCTCCGCCGTACCGATGGCATCCACGTAGGCATCCTCGCCCGTGATGGTGCGACACTTGTCGCAGATGCCCACGGGCAGATATACGTTGATGTTGACGTAGTCGGCAAGCAGCGAAAACCACAGCTCCTTCGAGATCAACCCGACACAGGGAAGCACTATCTCGTTACCCTTGGGCAGACGCTTGATCGCACGCGTGCACGTGACGTAGCACTCCTCGTAGGAGGACGCAGCTCGGGCGATCTGATCGTAGACGCTGCGCGACGTGTGCTTGCGCGTGAGGAACGCCTCCGTCGGGCACGCCGCGACACACAGGCCGCACTTGCGACAGAGGTCATCGGAGACGTTCACGCTCTTCTTGTGGATGGTGATGGCATGCGTGGGACAGACGTCAAAGCATCGCGAGCAGACGTCATCGCGTTCTGAGGCCGTGCGCAGGCAGCGGTTGGAGTTGCACCAGGGCTTCTCCTTGTAGTCGGCCGGGTTGAAGACCTTGCGCTTTGACGGGTCCTCGGCAAGAGAATCGGCAATGTCCCCGAACGGATTGGAAATCTTGTGCCAGTCCGCCTGTATGTCGATAAGGTCATCGAGAATGTCGCGCTTCTCGGCCACGTCCCCTCCTCCGTCGTGCACGCATGCGAGTAGTCATTGTACGCCGAGAAGATACCCAGCACGACGCGAAGCAGTCGCGCCCCACCTCAACCGCACCAAAATCGTCCTGCCAAACGAGTGGGAAAACGCCCCCGGATCTGCCAGGCAAATCCGGGGGCGCCCGAGTCACACCTGCAAGGCGATGGCCTTAGTACATGCCGCCGCCACCCTGGCCACCGGCTGCGGCGGCCCTGGAGATGGCATCCTCGATTGAGGTGTCCTTCGGCTCATCGGTGATGGTGGTCTCGGTGATGAGGATGAGGGACGCGATGGAGGCTGCGTTCTGGAGCGTGGTGCGGGTGACCTTGACGGGGTCGAGGACGCCCATCTCGATCATGTCGCCGTACTTGCCGGAAGCGGAGTCGAGGCCCTGGCCCTGCGGCAGACCCTTGATCTTCTCGACGACGACGGAGCCCTCATAGCCGGCGTTGGCGGCGATGGTCTTCACCGGTGCCTCAAGGGCCTTGCGGATGATCTCGATACCGATCTTCTCGTCAGCATCGGAGACCGCGATGGAGTCGAGCGCGGAGGAGGCGGTCAGGAACGCGACGCCACCGCCGGCGACGATGCCCTCCTCAACTGCAGCGCGAGTCGCCTGGAGGGCATCCTCGATGCGGTGCTTGATCTCCTTGAGCTCGGCCTCGGTGGCTGCGCCGACCTTGATGACGGCGACGCCGCCGGAGAGCTTGGCGAGACGCTCCTGGAGCTTCTCCTTGTCAAAGTCGGAGGTGGTGTTCTCGATCTCGGCCTTGATCTGGTTGACGCGCTCGTTGATGGCATCCTTGTCACCGGAGCCACCCACGATCGTGGTGTCGTCCTTGGTGATCTTGACGGACTTGGCACGACCGAGCATGTCGGCGGTGACGTCGGAGAGCGAGACACCGAGCTCCTTCATGGCAACCTGTCCGCCGGTGAGGGCGGCGATGTCCTCGAGCATGCGCTTGCGGCGATCGCCGTAGCCGGGAGCCTTGACGGCGCACACGTTGAGGGTGCCGCGGAGCTTGTTGAGGATCAGCGAGGCAAGACCCTCGCCGTCGACGTCCTCGGCGATGATGAGCAGGCTGGAACCCTGCTTGGAGACGGCCTCGAGCACGGGCAGGATGTCCTGCAGGTTGGAGACCTTCTGGTCGGTCATGAGGATGTAGGGATCCTGCAGCTCGGCCGTCATGCTCTCGTTGTTGGTGGCAAAGTACGGAGAGATGTAGCCCTTGTCAAACTGCATTCCCTCGACGGTGTCGATGTCGATGCCGAAGGTCTGGGACTCGTCGACGGTGATGACGCCGTCCTTGCCCACGACCTCCATGGCGTCGGAGATCTTGTTGCCGATCTCGGGGTCGCCGGCGGAGATGGTGCCGACTGCGGCGATCTGGTTCTTGGCGGAGACGTCACGCGCGGAGCTCTTCATCTCGTCGACGACGGCAGCGACGGCCTTGTCGATGCCGCGACGGATGGCGATGGGGTTAGCGCCCGCAGCCACGTTGCGGAGGCCCTCGTTGACGATGACCTGTGCGAGCAGCGTCGCGGTGGTGGTGCCATCACCCACGGTGTCGTTGGTCTTGGTGGCGACCTCCTTCACCAGCTGGGCGCCCATGTTCTCGATCGGATCCTTGAGCTCGATCTCCTTGGCGACCGAGACGCCGTCGTTGGTGATGGTGGGGGCGCCGTAGGAACGCTGGAGCGCCACGTAGCGACCCTTGGGGCCAAGCGTGGTGGTGACGGCGTCGGCAAGGGTGTTTACACCCTTGGCGAGCTTGCCGCGTGCATCGGTGCCGAAAAGAATGTCCTTAGCCATTTTGTAATCCTCCAAGCCGAATGGAACGAGAGTTAAGCCTCAATGATGGCGTAGATGTCGTCGGAGCGAAGGAGCAGGAACTCGTCGCCGTCGACCTTGACCTCGTTGCCACCGAACTTGCCGTAGTAGACCTGGTCGCCGACCTTGACATCGACGGGGATGCGCTTGCCATCCTGATCACGCTTGCCCTCGCCGACGGCGATGACCTCGCCGCGCTGCGGCTTCTCCTGGGCACCACTGGAGATGTAGAGACCGGAGGCGGTCTTCTCCTCCTTGGGTGCAGGCTTCACCAAAACGCGGTCACCAAGCGGCTTCAAAGTCATGTGAAAGAACCTCCCTTTTATGCGCCACAAACGGGCGCCTTCCGTGCGGACGCGCTGCGATGCGCGCCGCTCAAACTGACGTTGTGAATAATACCCAGACAGGCGGACTTAATCCACCAAACAAGAAAAAATCTTACGCTCGGCACTTAGATTTTCTGCACCGCATCAATGAGGGGCAGGCTGGGGGGTCATGGAATGGCAACCTCGGCTACAGTTGTTCCAGCTCCTTGAGCCAAAGGGCTGGGCTGGCATCAGACGGCATGCGCAGGTCACCGCGCGGGCTCACTGCCGCAGAGCCCACCTTCGGTCCGTCGGGAAGACAGCTGCGCTTGAACTGCTGGGCAAAGAAGCGCTGGTAAAACACCTTAAGCCATCTAAGGATCGTCTCGTCGTCATACTTCTCGCCCAGAGCGTAACGGGCAAGCCGGTAGACCTTGCGAGGGCTCGAGCCGTGACGCAGCACCTCGTAGAGGAAGAAGTCGTGTAGCTCGTAGGGACCCACGAGGTCCTCGGTCCTCTGGCTAATCCTTCCCTCGCCCGTGGCCGGAAGGAGCTCGGGCGAGACGGGCGTGTCGAGCACGTCGTAGAGCACCGCAGCCTCGTCATCGTTTCCGCAGGTGTCGGCCACGTAGTGCACGAGATGGCGCACGAGGGTCTTGGGCACGCTCGCATTGACGCCATACATGGACATGTGGTCTCCGTTGTAGGTAGCCCAGCCCAGCGCCAGCTCGGAGAGGTCGCCGGTACCTATGACGAGGCCACCCTCCTGGTTGGCGACATCCATGAGGATCTGCGTGCGCTCGCGGGCCTGGCTGTTCTCGTAGGTGATGTCGCGGACCCCCTCGTCATGCCCGATGTCCGCGAAGTGCTGACGCACCGCATCGGAGATGTTGACCTCGCGCAGGTCGACCCCAAGGGCGTCGGAGAGCGCCGTGGCGTTGTCGTGCGTGCGATCCGTGGTGCCAAAGCCCGGCATGGTCACCGCGATGATGCCCGTACGGTCAAGGTTCGCGAGGTCGAAGGCCCGTACGGTGACGAGAAGGGCGAGCGTGGAGTCGAGTCCGCCCGAGACGCCGACCACGGCGCGCAGGGAGTGCGTATGTACCAGACGCTTGGCCAGGCCGAACGCCTGGATGGAGAAGACGTCCTCGCAGCGCTCGGCTCGCCGTGCGGGGTCGCCGGGCACGAAGGGGTGCGGGTCGACGTGGCGCGTGAGACGGGTCTCGTGGATGCCCAGCGAGAAGCGCGTCACGGCATAGCCCGCAGCCTCGGGTGCCGACGCGCAGCGAAAGGTGGACATGCGACGACGCTCGGCACAGATGATCTGCAGGTCTATCTCGGAAACAGCCGTACCAGCGCCGAAGGGCCTACCCTCTGCGAGCAGGCGGCCGTTCTCGGCCACCATGTCATGACCGGCGAAGACGAGGTCCTGCGTCGACTCGCCCCAGCCAGCGCTCGCATAGACGTATGCGCAGACGAGACGGGCGCTCTGCCCCGTGACGAGCGAGCGTCTGTAGTCGGACTTGCCGACGATGGCATTGGAGGCGGAGAGGTTGCAGACGAGCGTCGCCCCTGCCTGGGCATGTCCGATCGACGGCGGGCTGGGAACCCAGAGGTCCTCGCAGATCTCCGCCGCCACGACGAGGGAGGGCATGTCATCGCACGAGAAGAGCTGATGGGTGCCAAACGGTACGTCAAGCTGACCGGCCACGTCGATCATGGACGTATCGGTAGGACCAGGCGCAAAGTGCCGGCTCTCGTAGAACTCGTTGTAGGTGGGGATGTTGCGCTTGGGGACCACGCCGAGAACGGTACCGGACGAGATGGCGATAGCGCAGTTGTAGAGCTTGGCGTTTGCGCGAACAGGGGCCCCCAGGATGACGAGTGCGTCATACTCGGCCGTGCGGGCGGCGATCTCGGCGATGCCCGCCTCGGCGGCGTCGAGAAGGGCGTCCTGCCAGAAGAGGTCCTCGCAGGTGTAGCCCGTGACGCAGAGCTCCGGCAGGACGACGACCTTGGCGCCGTGCTCGACGCAGGCCTCGTCGACCCTGCCGATGATTGACTCGACGTTGAAGGTGACGTCGGCCACGCGGACCTCGGGCGTCATTGCTGCGACCGAAACGAATCCATCCTGCATGGGAGCCTCCTCGCGTACGCGCTGTGATGGGGCAATCGTAGCACGGCGAGCGACGGGAACACGGCGGGCTTGCCGAGCCCTCTCCCCGGATGCTATCCCAGGTAGCGGGCGAGAAACTCGCGGGTGCGCGGCTTCTCGGGTGCCGTGAACATCTTCTCGGGCGAGCCCTTCTCGGCAATGACGCCCTGATCCATGAAGACGACCTCGTCGGAGACGTTTCTCGCGAAGGCCATCTCGTGCGTCACGACCACCATCGTCATGCCCTCGGCGGCGAGCGTACGCATGACCTCGAGGACCTCTCCCACGATCTCGGGGTCGAGGGCGGAGGTCGGCTCGTCGAACAGCATGAGGTCGGGTTGCATGCAGAGGGCGCGCGCGATGGCAACGCGCTGCTTCTGCCCGCCAGAGAGCGTGCCCACGTCGGCATGGGTGAAATCGGAGAGCCCCACCGAGTCGAGATGCTCGAGCGCGACCCTCTCGGCCTCTGCCTTCGACATCCTCTTGAGGGTCACGGGGGCGAGGGTGCAGTTGTCCACCACGTTCATGTTGTTGAACAGGTTGAACCCCTGGAAGACCATGCCGATCTTCTCGCGGAGGCGGTTGACGTCGACGTGCTCGGCGGCAAGGTCGTCACCGTGAAACCACACGTGGCCCGCGTCAGGCGTCTCGAGGAGGTTGATGCAGCGCAGGAGCGTCGACTTGCCGGAACCCGAGGCGCCGATGATGGTCACGACCTCCCCGGACATGACCTCGAAGTCGATGTCGCGCAGGACGACGTGGTCCCCGAACGACTTGCGCAGGCCCTCGATGCGGATAACGGGATCGGCGGAGCTCTTTTCGACTGCCATGGCCTACGCCTTCCCTCCGTCTTTGATGCGCGTGTCCGACGTACCCAGGACGGGTCCCGCCTTGACGTCGAAGCGTCTCGCAAACCTTGAGAGCAACTTCGTCGCGACCATGGTGAGGATGAGGTAGCAGACGGCTGCGATCATGTAACTCTCGGTCTGGCGATAGTAGATGCCGGCAACGGTCGTGGTCGCGAACATCAGGTCGAAGACGCCGATGACCGAGAGGACCGACGAGTCCTTGATGTTGATGACGAGCTCGTTCGAAAGCCCGGGAATGGCGTACTTGATGCCCTGGGGAAAGACGACCTTGCTCATTGCCTGCCACTGGGAGAGGCCGAGCGATCGTGCCGCCTCGGTCTGACCACCGTCGACCGACTCGATGCCGCCACGGAGTACCTCCATCATGTACGCGGTGGAGTTGAGCGAGATCGTGACCAGGCCGGCAGCGAAGGTCGACCAGATGCCGTTGATCTCCGTGGTGGAGAGACCCGTGCCGCGCATGATGCCAAAGCCGCCGAAGTAGATGATGCCCGCCTGGACCATCATCGGCGTCCCGCGGACGACCGTGCTGTAGACCTTGGCAAAGTCGGAACCCACGACCTTGAGAAAGCGAACAAGGTCGTTGTCGGGACGATCGACCTTCTGGATGCGCAGGAACACGAGGAGAAGCGCGAGGAAGAAGGCGATGACCGTACCAAAGACGGCCAGTTCGATGGTGGTGGCGATGCCCGTCAAGAATATCTGGCGGCCCTGCCAGAGCATGTAGAGCGCGCTCGCGAAGGAATCGGTCGGACGCGATGAGGCCGTCGTCGCCATTTCCCATGTGGCGGCGATGCCCAGTATCACGCGATCGACAACGAGAACGAGCACGATCCCCCAGATGACATAGGAGACATGGCGCACGACGCGCCGCACGGCCGGCTTTGCGAAGGGCGAGGTCGCCTCATAACGATCGCGGCTGACTATCTTGGTCACAAGTGCCACCGCTGCCACGAGAAGCCATGCGACAAGCACGTAGTACATCGCGAACTCGATCGCAAACGCATGCGCGAGAAAGCTCCATGAGGAACGTGGCTGGCTCGAGAGCAGCATGCCGAGCAGCGCGACCACGCTTGTGCCCAACAGGACGTACCTGTGGTCAGCGTGGACGAACTCCGCAAGCCTTCCTCGCCGCACGGGATGGTGCGACTCGTCAAGCACCTCTGCCATAGTGTCCTCTCTCGTCTTGCGCTCGTCCACCTAAGACGGCTGGCGGTTTGAGCAGTCGTTCCAAATCTTGGCGCGCTCGTCATCCGAGATGCCGCCGATGATCTGGTTGATCTTCTCGAGGATCGCGTCCTGACCCTTGGCGATGCCCGCGTTGTCGGGATTCGTGGCGTCAGTGAACCCCTTGCCGTCGGCGAACTTGACCTCCACGAGATCGGGGTAGTCCTCGAGCAGGTAGGGCACGCTGAGCGACGAGAACGTGATGGCGTCGCAGGTCCCCTGCTCGATGTTCTCGACCACGTTTGGAATCGTCGCGACGGGCGTCATGTGGTTGACGTTGGGGATCTGGTCGATGACGTCGTCGTAGAAGGTGTCCTTCTGGCCGAGGACCGAGGTGCCGGCAAAGTCCGCGATCGACGTAGCGGCAGCGTACGTGGAGTCCTTCTTGACGATGAGCGAGATGCCGTCGTCAAGATAGGAGTCGGAGAAGTCGATGGACTGGGCGCGCTCGGCGGTGTAGGACATGCCTGCGCAGATGATGTCGATCTGACCGGCGGTGAGGGCATCGACGAGACCGCTGAAGCTCATCTTGACGGCAACGGGGTCCATGCCCAGACCGTCAGCGATCTTCTTGGCAACCTGGACGTCATAGCCGTCGGCATAGCTCCCGTCGACGTTCTCGATGGGAATGGTGGTGTCGGCCTCCTCGGACGCCTGCCAGTTGTAGGGAGCGTAGGCAGCCTCCATGCCAACTCGAAGGGTAGTCCCATCACCGAGCACGGCCGAGGATAATCCGGACGTACTCGTCGAGGATGACGAGCCATTGTCGGAGCTCTGAGCGGCGGGGCCGCAGCCAGCCAATGCGAGCACGCTACCCGCACCGATCATGCCACTGGTCACCTTGACGAAAGAACGACGAGAAAGGCTGTTCCTATCCATTGCTTCCTCCCAACACCTCGGCGCCCGTGCGCCTGATACTCCAGTTTGCTAAAGCACGATAGCGGCAGCCGGATGCTATCGCAGTGCGTGGCGACAAGAGGAAACCTGCGGGTAACGATAGATACATCGTCGGAGCCGCTCGCCAGCGCCCGAAACCGACCGCTCTCCCCGGGACGGACCACGTCGGCAGGTAACGCACCGTACCAGGGCCATTCTCGTTCCAGAAAAACGACTTTGGCCCAACGACTTTGGCTCCTGGCCCCGAGCCATCTACCTGCAGGTTCCTTTCTCGCATCCTTCCTTCGACTTTGGCTCTCGGCGTTTCCGCAGGTAGGACGCTTGACTAGGTTTCAAACCATGTGCCAAAGTCCTTGGGCCAAAGTCGTCTCCCGCCTGCGAGAAAGGCTCCCGCCGAGCTGCCCGCATGGCTACTTCTCCCAGCTCGGGCATACGGGGGCATCGGAAACGCTCCACGAACCGAGAGGTGCATTCGGCTGCGCATCAAGCGTGAGCGGCGCAAAGAAGCCCGCCCGATAGCTGCGCAGGGCCGCGATCCCGATCATGGCGGCGTTGTCCCCGCAGGCGCGCATGGGCGGTACCGTCACGCGAACGCCCATCTTGCCGAAGGTGTCCTTGTACGCGGCACGCAGGTCGGGATTTGCGGCGACGCCACCGCCCACGCAGAAGTCGAAGACGCCCGTCTGCTCCACGGCCGTGACCGCCTTGGCCACCTGCACGTCGATGACCGCCGCCTCGAAGCTCGCCGCAAGGTCAGCCAGGTTGATGGACCTGCCCGCGCGGTTCTCGCCCTCGATGTAGGTGATGACCGCAGTCTTGAGGCCGGAGAGACTGAAGGAATAGTCGCCGCTGTGCAGCATCGCACGGGGGAAGTGGATGGCACGGGGGTTGCCCTGGGCGGCCAGCCTCGAGATCACGGGTCCGCCGGGATAGCCCAGCCCGAGCGCCTTGGATACCTTGTCGAAGGCCTCCCCCACGGCGTCGTCGATGGTGGTACCCAAGATCTCGTAGTCACCCCAGGCGCGAACGTGCACGAGCATGGTGTTGCCACCCGAGACCAGGCTCGCCACGAAGGGCGGCTCGAGGTCGGGGGTCTCGAAGAGGTTTGCGAGAAGGTGCCCCTCGAGGTGATGCACGGGAACGAGGGGCAGGTCGGCGGCAGCGCAGAGACCCTTGGCAAAGGCAACGCCCACCACGAGCGCACCCACGAGACCAGGCCCTGCGGTCACGCCCACGGCAGCAAGGTCGGAGGCGGCAAGCGTGTCGCACCCAAAGTGCTCGCCCGCCTTGGCGAGCGTCTCCTCGAAGACACCCACGATCGCCTCTACGTGCTTCCTGCTGGCGATCTCGGGCACGACGCCGCCAAAACGCGCATGAAAGTCGATGGACGTGGCAACGACGCTAGCGCATACCGCGCCGTGAGCGTCGGTGATGGCCATGGCCGTCTCGTCGCAGGACGACTCGATGGACAGCACGAGCGGACCAGCGTCGGCAAGGGCCTGCCGGCAGGCAGCGGTACGCGACCCCGCAACGATGGGCCAGGGACGAATGGAGGCGGCAGGCTCCACATGGTCGAGCGCGTGCTCGGCATCCGCCTCAAGCGGCAGGGCAACCCTGAGGATGAGGGCGTCGTGGCCCTCCCCGTAGTAGCCCGAACGCCTGCCGACCTCGGTAAAACCGAGTGAGGCGTAGGTAGCGCGACCCGCGTCGTTGTCCACGCTCACCTCGAGCGAGGCCGTCCGGGCATTGAGCACGTGGGCGTCATAGCAGATGCGCGAGACGAGACGCGCGGCGATGCCCCTGCGGCGATGGTCCGCGCCCACGACCACATCGGAGATCTCGAAGTCGTCACCTGCCATCTGACCGCCGGCAAAGCCGACAATCCGCCCGAGGTCGTGTGCGACCCACCAGGAGCGATCGGGCTGGGCCAGCTCCTCGTCAAAGAGCTTCCTGCCCCAAGGCGTGTGCGTCGTGCCCTCGTAGGCCGCCGACTCGAGGGCGACCACGGTGTCGAGGTCGTTCATGCTCATGGGTCGCAGCTGGAGATGACGGTCAGCGAGGGCCTCGTCCACGCCCGTGACCTCGAGACTTGCGGGCGTGACAAGGCCAAGGCGCTTGCGTTCGTTCTCCTCGGCGTCGGAGAGGCGCGTGTAGACGGGCAGCACCAACGCCGGGTCGCCGGTCTCGTGGGCGTCGTAGCGCGACGGCGATGCGGCGGCGCGAAGCAGCCCCTCCCCCGTGGGATACCAGCGCGTCGGTTCGACGTAGAGGGAAAAGCCCGCCGCCTCGAAGCGGTCACGGTACTTCTTGAGGCCGTCTCCCGTAAGAATCATCTCGCGCGCGTCCTGGCGAGAGGCCCACGCCTCGATGCATGCATCCACCTTGGACACGGTCTCGACGACGAAGGTACGCACGGGACCAGCATCGCTCACCTGGTAGATGCCCGGGTAGACCTCGCCGCGCATGGCGTCGCCCACCACCCCGAGAAGTCCGCGCGCCCCTGCCTTCCATGCCTCCCAGGCGACCGCGTCAAGGGTGGACGTGGCATGGAGCATGCATCCCAAGCCACATGCGAGACCCTTTGCCGTGGCAATGCCGATGCGCACGCCCGTAAAGGATCCGGGACCACGTCCCACGAGGACGGCGACGACCTCGGACATGGAGTGGCCAGCGCGTGCAAGCACGTCGAGACAGGTGGACGCGAGCTCGACATTGGCCTGCCGGCGGCAGAGATGGTCGCCCGTGGCGAGTAGTTCTATATCGGCACCGGTTTCGTCGGCGCGCGGCATCCAGTCGGCGACGGCGCAGGCGAGCATGTCAGTCGAAGTGTCGAGGGAAAGTACGAGCATGATGCATCCATTTCTGTAGCTGATGACGTAATCGGTGCCGTCTGGCGGGACGAGAGGGACGCGCGGCACTCACAGCTTGGCCAGAAGCTCCTCGCCACGAGCGTCGTGCGCGACGAACGTCACCTTGCGCGGTGGCTCCTCACCGGGAACGGCCTCGTCGTCGAGACGCGTCAGGAACACGTCCACACGAGCGTCGCCTATCTCGCCAGCAAACTGCTCGCCCCACTCGATGACGCAGACGCCGTCCGCGCCGAGCACGTCGAAGAGGCCCGTGTCCTCGAGCTGGTCGGGATCGTCCAGACGGTAGAGGTCAAAGTGGTCGAGCTCCAGCTCGGTACCCTGATAGACCATCTCGATGGTGAAGGTGGGGCTCGTGACGTCCCCTGATACGCCCATGCCCTGAGCGATGCCCTTGGTAAGCTGCGTCTTTCCAGCACCGAGGTCGCCCGTCAGCACGAGCACGTCACCTGCCTGCAGGTACCCACCGAGACGCCTGCCCACATCGATGGTCTCGGCGGCAGAGGTGGTCCTAAAGCTCTTCTCCATCAGAGGGTGCCTCCTTTGGGGTGGCTGCGCAACCATTCGCCCACCATGGCGAGGTCTGACTCCAGCAGTGGCTGCCAGTCGGAGTGATAGATGCAGGCGGCAGGATGGAAGGTGGGGCACACCACGAAGTGGCCCACCTGGTGAAGGCGACCGCGCAGGCCCGTGACACCGCAGTTCGTCTTGAGGATCCACTGCGAGGCAAAGTTGCCCAGGCAGACGATCACGTCGGGCCAGATGGAGCGTATCTGCTCGCGCAGGAAGGGCGAGCAGGCCTCGATCTCTTCCGGCTTTGGATTTCGGTTTCCGGGTGGGCGACACTTCACCACGTTGGCGATGTAGATCTCCTCGCGCGTGAGCCCCGCCACCGAGAGGAGCGAGTCGAGCTTCTTGCCGGCGGCACCCACGAAGGGCTCTCCCTGCAGGTCCTCGTTTCGCCCGGGACCCTCGCCGACGAACATCACGCGTGCGTGCGGGTTGCCCACGCCGAAGACGATGTTGGTGCGCGTCTGCCCAAGCGGACACAGCTGGCAGTCGCCCATAAGGTTGCGAATCTCCTCGAGGCTCACCTCGCCAGGGGATTGATGCTCGTGACCGGGAATGTGCATGACGGACATGTGTACGGCTTTCTAGACGTAGATCTTCTCGAGGCGCATGCCAAAGTCGCAGGCGACCTCATAGTTTATGGTTCCGCGGCTGGCAGCCATCTCGTCCATCGTAATCTCCTCGTCACCGTCGCGGCCGATCACCGTGACGAGGTCGCCTTCGGCGACGGGACGACCCGGGCGATACGTGCGCGCCGCGTTGACATCGACGGCGAACATGAACTGGTCCATGCAGATGCGCCCCACCTGACGGCAGCGCATCCCGTCGACCAGCACGTCCATGTTGTTGGAGAGCATGCGCGCAAGGCCGTCGGCATATCCGATGGGCACCGTGGCGACCTGGATGTTGCGCTTGGGAACGCGCCACGTGAGACCATAACCCACGCCATCGCCCACCTCGGGATACACGGCGCGCGTCACGAGGGCGCGAACGCTCATGACCGGATCGAGCTGGATGCGCGGCACGGTGGTCTCGGCGGGATGCAGGCCGTAGAGGCCGATGCCCACGCGGCACATGTCGAACTGGCACTCATGGTGCAGGATCGTGCCCGGCGTGTTGTCGCAGTGGACGAGACCCGTCTCGAGCCCTGCGTCGTGAAGGGCCTGCACCTCCTCCTGGAAGCGATTGAGCTGTAGCGCGAAATCCCAGTCGTCGATGACGTCGGCGGTGGCGAAGTGCGTGAAGGTGCCCGCACACTCGATACCACGATGGAAGTCAATCGCGCGGCGCATCTCCACCACGTCACCGCGGCGAACGCCGATGCGCGTCATGCCCGTGTCGATCACCAGGTGATACTTGGCGACCTTGCCTGCCGCCGCGGCAGCCTCGCCCAACACGAGCGCGAAGTCCACCTCGTAGACGGAGGGCATGAGATCGTATTCCACGAGCGTTCCCACGCAGCTCATGGGCGGCTGCGAGAGTACGAGGATCGGCAGGCTGACGCCCGCCTGGCGAAGCGCCACGCCCTCGGCCACCGTGGCCACGGCAAACTGATCGGCACCAGCCGAGCGAAGCGACTTGGCGCAGGCCACGGCACCGTGCCCGTAGGCATCGGCCTTGATGACGGCCATCATCCTGACACCAGGCCTCATCTGGGCCCTGAACGCCTTTGCGTTGCGCCGCAGCGCGGCGAGGTCCACCTCGACCCACGCCCATCTGTCCTCTGGAACGCTCACCCTCGCTGTCATGTGCCATCAACCCCCAGAACGTGTCCCTAGTCCTCTGCCGATCCGTCAGCATCGGGGAACGTAACGTGCTCCTCGACGGCATCGGAGGCGAGTCCGATTGCATCGATGATGTCGGTCGCCATGACGCCACGAGAGCCGAAGCGCTCTGCGGCGATGGAGCCCGCGTAGCCGTGGATCTCGCAGGCGAGGGCGCAGAGCAACGGATAGTCATCGAACTTGCCCGTCGCCTGGGCGAGCGTCGACACGATCATACCCGCGAGGACGTCACCGGAACCCGCCGTGGCCAGCGCCGACGGACCAGGCTTGGGCAGGATGGCCTGCTCGACGCCAACGCATCCCGTAGCCGTGCCCTTGGTCACGATGGTAAGCTCCGAGCCACCATCGGCCCAGATGATCCTACGCGCGATCTCAAGCTGCGAGGCAAGCGAATCGGGCGGCGTGTCCTCGTTTCCCACGAGCCTGCCGAGCTCCCTGCGATGCGGCGTGAGCACGAGCGGAGCCGTCCTTCTCAGCAGCTCGGGAAACTCGGGCAGCGCACCGGACGTGAGGCGCGAGATGCAGTTGAGGCCGTCTGCGTCCACCACAAGCGGCATGTCCGCGCCAAGAAGCGCCGAGAC
>Ga0268263_1000311_pt1 | contig 95363 bp, 68 predicted proteins | sample Biomet5_FD_190358 | JGI IMG/M metagenome (GOLD analysis project Ga0268263, IMG submission 190358) | Microbial communities from bioreactor (seeded with sewage sludge) at LBNL, California, USA - Biofuel metagenome 5 (SPAdes) (version 4) | ecosystem: Engineered > Bioreactor > Anaerobic >... | reverse complement strand
GAAGAAATACAGAGCGACGCGAGAGACATATATGTCCGAAGCGGCGCGACAATATTTCTGACCGTCAATGCCCTTATTTTAAATTCGTCCGCGCAGCGGACACCTCTTAAAACAAGCAAACTTATCAAATACCACTTTCCAGCCTGTCTCGGGTATTTGTTTTTGAAGGTTTGAACTTGAGAAGTTGGGGAAATTTGTGTCTGCGGCGCAATAAACTCAGGGGGCATTCCGATTGCCCCCTGAAACCCCTTCGGGCGCACGCTTCGCACTCAAAGCGGCGGCGCGAGCCGATTGCCCCCTGAAACCCCTTCGGGCGAAAGCCCTTTTTGAGAGGGTAGAGAGGCATGTGTCTGCGGCGCAATGTTTATCAAAGGGGCATTACCGGTCAAAAACATAGTCGCGCTATGGCGCCGGCGCTGACGCGCGCTTATATCGCTCCTTGTTTTTTCCTGCTCCCGCCGCCGCTTATTCCGCTACTGGCGGCGCGGCGACGTGAGCCGATTGCCCCCTGAAACCCCTTCGGGCGAAAGCCCCATTTGAGAGGATAGAGCGGCATGTGCCTGCGGCGCAATGTTTATCAAAGGGGCATTACCGGTCAAAAACATAGTCGCGCTATGGCGCTGGCGCTGACGCGCGCTTATATCGCTCCTTGTTTTTTCCTGCTCCCGCCGCCGCTTATTCCGCTACTGGCGGCGCGGCGGCGTGAGCCGCTGCCCCTATTTACCCTTCGCCAAACCACTCTCTGTTGAGGTACCTGTTCTGAGGGGCTGTCCGCAACCGCTGTTCGCGGCGGGAATATCAATATGCAGAGCATACGGTGGCCGCTTGCAGGACGCGAACAGATGATCAACATATTAATAACATGCGCGGCGGACGCTGCCGGACACCTCGCGGTATACATAATATGTTGATAATATGCAGAGCGCCCGTTCAGACGATCCGATGTGCGAAGCAGGGTGAGCGCTACGAGGTCCTCGCTTATCAATATATTGAGAATATGCGGGATGTCCGCCGCGCCCGGCAGACAGGCGAGGGCAGGGGCGTTATTCGACCTCGATCTCCTGCCCGAAGCGGAAGCTCCAGATGACGGCGCGGGTGACGCTGCGGCCCAGCGCCTCGGTCAGCAGCCGCTTGTACAGCCGCAGCTGATCGCCGTAGCGGGCGACGAGCTCCTCCGGCGCCTCGACATAGTCGGTCTTGTAGTCCGCCACCGTGAGCCCGCCGGCCTCCTCGAATACGCAGTCCGCCACGCCCTGCACGGCCACGAGGTCGTCCGGCGCCGCGTCGAAGCCGAATTCGGCCGCGGGCACGCTGCGCAGGAAACGCAGTTCGCGCCGCACCCACGGCGAGCCTTTTATCCTTTTATATAAAGGGCCGGCGAAGAATGCCGAGACCTTGCGCGGGTCTATGGCGGCGGCCTGCTTTTCGGTGATGTAGCGCAGCCGTGTCAGGCGCGCTATTTCCGCCAGGGGGCTCTTTTCGGCGGCGGCGAAGTCGGCGAACTGCATGAACGTGTGCAGCGCCGTGCCTCTTTCCGCTCCCGAAAGGGCGCCGCCGGTGGGCCTCGCGGCAAAGCGCAGCTCGCGCCGGACCTCGCCGTGCGTCAGCTCCGAGACGCCGAATTTCGCCGGTATCAGCGTCGCTTTCTGCATCGGGTAGCGCCAGGCCGCCGCGCTTTGGAACAGGGCCAGCGTTTCGGGGTCGGGCTCCGGCCTCGCCGCGGTCCCGGCGGCGGGGGAGGCCTCAGCCCCGGCGGCGCTTTCCTCCTCGGCCGCGCGGACGACGGCGAAGCCCCACGCCGTGCCGTCCTCCAGCACCTTTCCGGCCCCGGAACCGCACAGCGCGCGCAGAGCCGCCGCGTCCGGATGGGGCAGCAGAGCGGCGAACAGCCAGTCGGCGGGGCATTTCGCGGCGGCGGCGTCGAACGGGTCCACCTTCGCGCCGGAAAACGCCGCTCCGCACAGGGACGAGAGGTAGGCCCCCGCGTCCTTCGCCCCGGCCGTCACTATCAGCCTCTCCTTCGCGCGCGTCATCGCGACGTAGAGTATGCGCAGCTCCTCAGAGAGCGCGGCGCGGCGCAGCTTGAGCTTCATGGCGTACTGCGGCGCCGAGGTGAAGCGCAGGCCCGTCTCCGGGTCGCGGCGCGGGCAGGCGAAGCCCAGCTCCGGGTGCAGCATGGGCTTGTCGGAGCGGTCGTCGAACACAAAGCGGTGTCCCGTGTCGCACAGGAACACGATCGGGAACTCCAGCCCCTTGGAGGCGTGCACGCTCATCAGCCGCACGGAGTTTTCGGCCCGCCCGGCCCCGCCCGCGGGGGAGAGGTCGGCGCCGCGCTCCTGCAGCCTGTCGATGAAGCGCAGGAAACCGCTCAGGCCCCGCCAGCCGCCGGCCTCGTAGTTCGCGGCGTACCGCACGAGCAGCCGCAGGTTCGCCAGGCGCAGCTCGCCGCCTCCGGCGCGCAGTATCTCAGGCAGGGAGGTGAGCTCGTAAAGCTTTTCGATCACCCTGTCGGCCGGGGAACAGGCGGCGGCGCGGCGCAGCTCGTCCATCGTGCGCACGAAGCCCGCGGCCTTTGCGTCCCCGTTCTCCGCCGCGGCGGTGACAGCCAGCCAAAGCCGGCCGTCAGGCTCGTTCAGGCGCATTTCGGCCACCTCGTCCGGCGTGAAGGCGAACATCTCGGAGAGCATCGCCCCCGCGAGCGGGATGTCCAGCAGCGGGTCGTCGGCGGCGCGCAGGGCGTCCAGAGCCGCCGCTATTTCGGGCAGCGCAAGGAAACCGCCTCCGTGCTCGCTTTGGCAGGGGATGCCCTCGGCGCGCAGGGCGCGGGCGTAGATGTCCACTCTGCCGCTCGCGCTGCGCAGAAGCACGGCAAAATCGGCCCAGCGCGCGGGGCGCAGAGCTCCGCCGTCGGCCACGGGCGTGCCGGAGAGCACCATCTCTTTTATCTTTCGCGCGGCGGCGGCGGCTTCGGCGCCAAGCCTGTCGTCCCCGCCGTGCTCAACGAGCACCAGCTCGTTCATGGGGCCGGCCGCCTCCGGGTATTCGGCCGCCGCGTCGAGCATGTCCTCCGGCAGGTACTCCATTTCGCCCACTTCTGTGCTCATCAGGCGCGAAAACACGAAGTTGACCGCTCCGGCTATCTCTTTCCGGCTGCGGTAGTTCTTGTTGAGATTGATGTTGGCGGGCCAGTTTTTCCCGTCGTACCGGTGCCAGCCCGCCCGTTTTTCCAGGAAAAGCTCCGGCATGGCCTGGCGGAAACGGTAGATGCTCTGCTTCACGTCGCCGACGAAAAACAGGTTCGCCCCCTCACGGGAAATGGCGTAAAACAGCGTGTCCTGCGCCTTGTTGACGTCCTGGTACTCGTCCACCATTATCTCGTCGAAGCGTTCGGAAAGCTCCCTCGCCGTCCTCGTCGGGATGAAGCGCCCGTCGCCGCCCTTTTCCGTGAGCACGCGCAGGGCGAGCTGCTCAAGGTCGGAATAGTCGAGCACGGAGCGCGCGGCTTTGGCTTCGGCGTAGCGCCTGTCGAACTCCATGACGAGCGTGAAAAGGCAGGCTATCTTCGGGCGCAGGTCGGCGATATCCCCGCGAAAGCTCACCGAGTCGGCCGAAAACTGTTCCGCGCCGAGCTTTTTCACCGTGTCGAGGTAGGCCTTGCGCAGGCCGAGCACGCGCGCCTTTAGAGGGTCGTCCTCCCGCCCGCGCAGAGCCGAGAGCCTCTGCACGGAGACGGTCTGCAGCCGGCGGCGCAGCGCGTCCCAGTCGCCGGTCTCCGCCGCGGCCGAGATGGCAGCGAGCTCCGCCCCGTCGCAGGCCAGCGCCTCGCCGTAGGCTTTCCGCATCGCCTCGTCGTCGGCGGCGAGAGAGCTGGCCTCGCGGTTCATCGCCTCGCACCGGCGCAGCGCGCCTGCGGCGTACTCCATGATGACCCTGCCCCACGCCGTGTCTTCGGGCGGCAGGGCGGGGTTGTAGAGCGCGAGCTTCTCGTCGAGCCAGTCCTCATAGTACGGGTGGGAGCGCATGAATCCGTGCAGCGAGAGCACGGCCTCCGTCAGCCCCGCGTCACTGCGTCCGCCGCCCAGCGTCTCCGCCAGCTCCAGAAAGGCCGGGTCGGCGGCGGAGTAGGCCTCCTCTATCACGTCGGCGGCGGCCTCGCTGCGCAGCAGCTCCGCCTCGTGTTCGTCCGCGACGCGCGACTCCGGCGCTATGGCCAGCGCGTGGAAATTCTGCCGCACGAGGTCGGCGCAAAAAGCGTGTATCGTCTGTATGTGCGCGCGCTCCAGAAGGAGCTGCTGCCGCTGCAGGCGCATGTCGCCGGGGGCCTTCGCCAGCAGGGAGCCGAGCGCCGCCCTTATCCGCGACTTCATCTGCGCGGCGGCGGCGTTCGTGAAAGTGACCACCAGCAGCCTGTCCGCGTCCACCGGCGTCTCCGGGTCTGTTATGCGGCGGATGGCGCGCTCCACCAGCACGGCGGTCTTGCCGCTGCCGGCCGCCGCGGACACGAGCACCGACCCGCCCCTTGCCTCTATGGCCGCGAGCTGTCCTTCGTTCCAGTTTTTCACGTCAGGCATCGCCGTCGGCCTCCTTTATCGCGTGGTAGAACTCCTCTTTTTTCATGGCGAGGACGGGCCTTGACGCCCCGTCGGCCGGACGGCGGCACACGTCCGCGTACCGGCAGTAGGCGCAGGGCAGCTTGCCGGCGCTGTCGGAGGGCACGGCCCCGATCTCTCCGCGCAGCAGCTCGTCCGACATGTCGCACAGCAGCTTTTCTATGTGGCCGCGTATGGCGCCTATCTCCGCGAGGGTGGCGAGGGACGACGTGCTGTAGCCGCTTTTCTGCGCCTTGACCGGGATGAACACCCCGCCGAGGCCCGGCTCCATGGCGCTGAGCACGTCTTCGTCGTCCAGCAGCAGGCCGTTCATGCGGAACTGTTCGAGCTTCAGCTTCTCGGCGTCCTCCGGGGAGGTGTCCCTCGGCGCTGTCAGCACGGCGTCCTTCGCGGGCATGTAGAGTATCCCGGCGGGCAGGCAGCCGGAGAGCGCGCCCTTTCCGCCCTGCCACACCGCGAAAAGGTATATGAGCATCTGCAGGTTGAGGCCGTAATAAACGTCCGACAGCGCGAACTCCTTGGCGCCGGACTTGTAGTCTATCACCCGCGCGTATTTTTTGCCGTTCTTCTTCAAAATGTCGATCCTGTCTATCCTTCCGCCGACGAGGATGTTCCTGCCGTCCGGCGTCACGAAGCGGTAGGGTTCCACCTCGCCGCCCTCGCGCAGCGGCTGCTCAAAGGCCGCGGGTTCGAACCCGCTGACCCTGAATTCCGCCGCGAGCCTCTGCAGCAGCCGCAGCAGGAAGGAGGACAGCCGCCCGTAGAGGTAAGCGAAGCGCCTGGACGAGCTGCCGCCCTCGCCGACGGCCGCGGCAAGACAGTCGCTGAGTATGGCGTCGGCTTCGGCGGAGAGTTCCTCCTTCGACAGCGCGCAGAGCCCCTTCGCCCCGTATTTCGAGATGACGCGGAACAGCGCCTCGTGGATCAGGTCGCCCGTCTCCACGGGGTTCAGCCCGGCGGCGCGCCTCTCCTTGAGCCGCAGGCCGTACTGCGCGAAATACATGAAGCGGCAGCTGTGGAAGCACTCGATCCCGGAGGGGAACAGGCGCGAGTCCGCGCCGAAAAGCCGCTCGGCCACGGCCCGGTCCTCCAGCCGGAAGGAGGCGGACAGGACCGGCCGCTCAAGCCGCCCTACGCGCTCGCGCCATTCCGGCAGGCCGAGGAGCGACGAGCGCAGAGCCTCGGAAAACGGGGTCGCCCCGCCGCAGGAGGAGAGCAGCTCAAAGGCCGTCGCCGCGCCGTGCAGGTAAAAGCCGGGCGCAAAAGCGGCCGTCTCCGTCGCCTTGAGCCCGGGGAAAAGCGAGAGGCACTGCCCCACGAGGACGGAGGGAGGAGCCTCCTCTCCGGAGACGCCGCAGCGCGGATAGCTGACGTACAGCTTCTCCCGCGCCGCCGTGAAAGCGGAGTACGCAAAGAGCCGCTCCGCCAGGAGCTCGTCGTCCGCCGTGTCGGCCAGTTCCAGCCCCAGCGCGGCCATCGTCTCCCGGTCAGGGTCGGTGAACAGCGCGCCGGAGGCCGGGGGCATGGGGAACACGCCCTCCGACACGCCGCAGACGAACACGGCCCTCGGCTCCAGCGGGCGCATCCTGTCGGCCGAGCCGACGAGCACGCAGTCCAGCGTCTGCGGCAGGCTGCCGAGGTCGGCCGCGGTGAGCGTCAGCTCGAAGAGCCGCGCCATGGCGTCCTCCGGCAGCACCACGCCCGTCAGCGTCTCGGAGAACCTGTCCAGCGCCGCGACGATGCAGCTCCAGAGTGCGTCCAGCTCGTTTGCCCCGCGCGTGTCGCCGGCCTCGTCGTACTTTTCGGCCAGCTTTTTCAGGCCCTCCAGCGCGCCGGACTCCTCTATGAAAGCAAAGAGCGACTCGGAAAAACGTTTGCCGTCCGCGCGGGAGAGCCCGTCCTTCAGCCGCAGCAGCGGCGTAACGACCCTTTCGCGCAGCTCGTTCACGCGGGCCAGCTCCGCCTCGTCGTCGGGCGAAAACGCGCCGAAGCCGGAGGGGTTGCCCGTAAAAGGCGACGCCCAGAGCGCGCCGCGTATGTTCCAGACGAAGCAGTAGTTCTCCAGCGCGGCCGTCTCCTCCGCCGTAAAGGGCGCGACGCCCGTTTTCAGCATGCGGAACACGGCGGCGGGGCTGAGATTCGTGCGGCAGGCCTCCAGCGCGGCGGAGAGATAGGCGGCCGGCGGCAGGGAGGAGATGTCCTCGCGCCTGTCCATGAAATACGGGATGCCCTCGCGCGCAAAGGCCGCGGGCAGCTCGTGCTCGTAGAGCGACAGGTCGCGCGCGATCACCGTCATCTCGCGCCAGCGCATCCCGCCCGCGGCCAGCTCCCGGCATTGGGCGGCTATCCAGCGGGCCTCGTCGTAAGGGCCGGAGGCGGAGACGACGTTCACGCTCCCGTCGGGCTCCCCGGCGCAGGCCGCGGCCCCGGCGCGCAGAAAATTCTCCGCGAGGTGCAGCAGCGCGGGCGAACGCCAGTATCCGGAGGGTGGGACGGAGACGGGGCTCTCCACCCGCACGCCGGCCCTTTTCGCCAGCAGGATGAGGCGGGAGGCCGTCTTTGCCGGCTTGGAGAACAGGGCGCACCCGCCGGAGGCGTCGAATATCGTGTCGCAGCACAGCGAGAGCGTCACCTCCGGCGCCTGTTCCAGTATGACGCCCAGCATGCGGTACTCGCTGCCCGTGAAGCCGGTGAAGCCGTCTATAAAGACGTGCCGCCCGGCGAAAAAGTCGTGCCCGGAGAGGACGGCCACGGCGCGGGAGATGTCCTCCAGCGGGTCGAGAAAGCCCCTGTCCAGCAGCGCGTGGTAGACGGAGAACACCAGCGCGAGGTCCGCGGCCTTGGCTTTCAGCGCGCCTTCCGGGGCTTCGTCCGCCACGCGGGCCAGTTCGCCGGGGGAGGCGCCGGCGTTGCAGATCTCGCTGTCCGCACGCAGCAGTTTCTCCACAAAGGCGGGGCCGTGGCTCTTTTTTGTATAATATTTCAGCTCGTCGGAGGCCTGAGAGAGCGCCGCGCTCATCAGCAGGAGCTTTGCGGCGTCGTCCACGTGGTCGCCCGCCAGCCCGCCGTACTCCCGGAAGATGCGGTCGCACAGGCGTGAGAAGGACAGCACCTCCGCCGCCTCGTCGGTCGCGCGCCCCAGCCGCCGGCCCAGCAGACGCTCGCTTTCAAAGGAATATTGTTCCGGCACGATCAGCACGACGGGGCCGCCGCAGTCCGCTATCTTTGAGTAGAGCGCCTCACGCCTGGCCGCCGGGTCGAGCCCCGTTATGAAACGCAGCATGGCAACGCCTCCTTTTTACGATTCTGATTTTACCATAACTTTGTATAAAATGACATAGTGAAAACCCGCCCCTCTGTGTTATAATTGGGACATCAAATTACCGCCGAAAGGGGCGACATCATGCCGAAACTATACGATTCCGGTGTTTTTTACAAGGACGGGGAGCTGCCCGTCGCCGAGAAGGACACGGCAAAGCTGGCCGCGAAGGTGAAGCCCGCTGCAAGGGAGAACACCCTCGCCGCCCGCATCATCATGGCGCACAGCGCCGGGAGCGATCCGGAACATCCGCGCGTCAGGTTCGACGCGCTGGCCTCGCACGACATCACTTACGTCGGAATCATACAGACGGCGCGCTCCTCGGGGCTGGAGCGCTTTCCCGTGCCCTACGTGCTGACCAACTGCCACAACAGCCTGTGCGCCGTCGGCGGCACGATAAACGAGGACGACCACCTGTTCGGCCTGTCCGCCGCGAAAAAGTACGGCGGGGAGTACGTCCCGGCGCACATCGCGGTGATACACCAGTACATGCGCGAGAGGTACGCCGGCGGCGGGAAGATGATCCTCGGCTCCGACAGCCACACCCGTTACGGCGCGCTCGGCACCATGGGCGTTGGCGAGGGCGGGCCGGAGCTCGTCAAGCAGCTGCTCGGCCGCACGTGGGACGTGGAGCGCCCGAAGGTGATACTCGTCTACCTGACCGGCGCGCCCGTGCCGGGGGTGGGCCCGCAGGACGCCGCCATCGCGCTCATCGGCGCGGTGTTCAAGAACGGTTATGTGAAAAACGCGGTGCTCGAATTCGCCGGGCCGGGCGTGGGCTCGCTCTCGGCGGAGTACCGCATGGGGATAGACGTCATGACGACGGAGACGGCGTGTCTCTCCTCCGTGTGGGAGACGGACGCGACGATAAAGAGCTGGCTTTCGCTGCACGGGCGGGAGGACGACTACAGGGAGCTGAAGATCGCGGACTGGGCCTACTACGACGGGTGCGTGGCGATGGACCTCTCCAAGCTGCGCCCCATGATAGCGCTGCCGTGCCACCCGTCCAACGCCGTCGCCATAGACGAGCTGCTCGCCTCTCCCGGCGACGTTTTGCGCGACGCCGAGCTGAAGGCCGCGGAGCAGGGCGTCAGGATCGACCTGACGAGCAAGGTGCGGGACGGCAAAGTCTATGTGGACCAGGGCGTGATAGCCGGATGCGCGGGCGGCATGTTCGAGAACATCTGCGCGGCGGCGGACATACTGGAGGGCGGCTCCACCGGCGACGGCGGCTTCTCCCTCTCGGTGTACCCGTCCAGCCAGCCGGTGATGCTCGAGCTCACCAGGAACGGCGCGGCGGCGCGGCTGATGGACGCGGGCGCGATCATGCGCAGCGCCTTCTGCGGGCCGTGTTTCGGCGCGGGGGACGTGCCCGCCAACGGCTGCCTCTCCATACGCCACACCACGCGCAACTTCCCCAGCCGCGAGGGCGCGAAGCCGGGGGAGGGACAGTCCGCGGCGGTGGCCCTGATGGACGCGCGCTCCATAGCGGCCACGGCGCGGAACGGCGGCCTGCTGACCCCCGCCACGGCGCTGGATACGGAATATAAAAAATACGACTACCACTACGACGACACGGTGTACAGAAACCGCTGCTACCGCGGCTGGAGCGCGCCGAAGCCGGAGGAGGAGCTGCGTTTCGGCCCGAACATAACCCCGTGGCCGGAGCAGCCCGCCCTGCCGCAGAGCCTGCTGCTGGGCTTTGCCGCCGTGATAAGCGACCCCGTCACCACGACCGACGAGCTGATACCGAGCGGGGAGACCAGCTCCTTCCGCTCCAATCCGCTGCGGCTGGCCGAGTTCGCCCTTTCGCGCAAGGACCCGCAGTACGTTCCCCGCGCGAAGAAGTTCAGGGACGAGTCGGCGTTCGACATCGCGAAAAGGGCCGTCTGCGCGGCGGGCATGGTCGGGTACGGCAGCGTCATCTACGCGGTGAAGCCGGGCGACGGCTCCGCGAGGGAACAGGCCGCCTCCTGTCAGCGCGTGCTGGGCGGGTGCGCCAACCTCGCGCGGGAGTACGCCACCAAACGGTATCGCAGCAACCTGATAAACTGGGGCATGCTGCCGCTGCTGTACGACGGGGAGCCGTCGGACTTCGAGCCGGAGGGCTTCCTCTGGCTGCCCGACATCAGGAGCGCGGTGGCCTGCGGCGCGGAGGAGATAGCGGCGGCCTATATCTCGCCGGACGGCAGAACCCGCCCGATGCTGCTGGGCATGGCGCCGCTGACGGAGGACGAGCGGAAGATTGTGCTCGCCGGCTGCCTTATGAACTACTACCGCGACGCCAAAAAGGAATGAAGTATTAAGACAAAATTAAAACCCGCGCGGTTGACCGGACGGGCTTTTGATAGTACCATGTTGATATAAAGCGGAAAGGGAGGACAACAATGGCATATTGCATGAAATGCGGCGCGCAGCTTCCGGAGAACGCGGCTGTCTGCCCGCAGTGCGGCGCGCCGACGGGGGCCGCCGCCGGAGCGGGACAACAGCAGAGCTGGCAGCAGCCCGCGCCTGAAAAAACGGATTTCACCGAGGATTTCGCGCCGGAGGACAGGAACAGGCTGCGCTGGATACTCGCGCTGGGTTACATAAGCCCGGTGTTCCTGCTGTTCCCGATGCTCGCCTACGGCACGACAAAGCTCGTGCGCTTCCACCTGAACCAGTCGCTCTGTCTGCTGGTGCTCGTTCTGGTGTCCGGCATCGTGATGATAGTCCCGTTCGCGGGCTGGGTCGTCGGGGGCGTCGGGTGCGGCTTTTGGCTCGTGCTCACGATCATCGACATCGTGCGCACGCTGAAACAGGAGGCCAGGTGGACCCCGCTCATCGGCAAATACGTCGTGATGCCGGTGGACGACTGAAAACATCAAAAAAGCGCTCCGCAGATGCGGGGCGCTTTTACTTTGCGTATAAAAAAACCAGGAATTTACTGTTTGTCCTCTCCGCGGGCGTTGACGAACTCGATGCACTCCTTGCCGGTGAGGTGCTCCGGCGTCAGGGCGAGGATGTTCACGCGCGGGTACTGGCGGGCGAGCTCCTCGGCCCTCCCGGCGGCGAGCGCCTCCCCCGGCGAGTATTTTTCGGCCAGCTTGGCGAAGGCGGAGAGCTTTTCCTCCTCATCCTCCAGCACGCGCGCCCGGCCGAAGACGATGACGCTGCGGAAATGGGTGGTGTATTCCTCCGGCACGACGTCGTCCCGGTCCGTGACGCAGAAGGAGACTTTGTCGCAGCGGGCCACGGCGTCGAGCTTGTGCCCCTGTTTCGCACAGTGAAAATAGATCTTTCCGCCGTCGTACACGTAGCTCAGCGGCACGGCGTAGGGGTATCCGTCGTCGCCCGAAACGGCCAGCACGCCGGAGGAGCCCCGGAAAAGTATGGCCTCGCACTCCGCGGGCGGGAGCTGCTGGCGTATCCTTCTCATCTCTCTGAACATTTCAGGTCCCTTTCTCACGTTTTCCCGTGTTTGACGTCGTAGAGCGCGCTGTCTGCTGAACGTATCGCCTCCGACGGAGACGCGCCGCCGGAAACGGACAGCCCGAAGCTGATGCCTATGCCGGCGTCGCGCATCTCCTGCGTCAGCAGGGCGGAAAAGGCGCCGCGGATGTCCCGGCACACGGCGTGGGCGGTCAGGCTGTCGCAGCCCGAAAAGACGAGCAGGAACTCGTCCCCGCCGTAACGGAACGCGGAAAGCGTGTCGCTTTCGCGCTTTGAGAGCAGCTCCCCGAAATCCGCGAGGATCCTGTCCCCGGCCGCGTGGCCCCACCGGTCGTTCACGCTTTTAAAGCGGTCGATGTCCATCATGGCGTAGATGAGGGCGTCGGGGTGGGTGTCGATGTACTGCCGCAGGCCCAGGCGGTTCCTGATGCCGGTGAGCTGGTCGCGTTCCGCGGTGCGGCGCCAGTTGTCCGTCTCGAACTGGTGCATCACGACGACGCGGCGGCGCCTCTCCTCCCACTGCACGTGCATGACGCAGATCACGTAGGAGGCGAGCTCGATCAGGAGGATTATCACGAGGTTGAGCATATAGGTCTCGTCGCGCACGACGTCGGCGTCCCAGCTCCCGGTAAGAACGATGAGCAGCTCGCACGCGATGAGGGTGGCGGTGGTCGCGCCGGTGAGCCGCTGGTCGCCGTACATGGCGGTGAGGGCGATGGCCGCGACACCGGAGGCGTACACCGCGACGAAGTAGCTGTGGAAGAAGCACAGGGCGCAGCACAGGGCGACGAACGCCAGCGACACCACGTAATTCAGGCTGTGCCCGTCGAGCCGGAGAAAATGTTTTACGCACCACGCCAAAAAGTCCACGGCCGCATACGTCAGCGCGGGCAGCAGCAGGTACCGCCAGAAGTACAGCGGCACGGAGCTTGTTATCACCCCGCCGCCGGTCAGCAGCACGAGCGAGACCGCCAGCTCCACCGCGACTATGGCGGCGCTGAGCAGCAGCATGATGCGGAAATGGACGCGTCTCCACCTGTCCGCGAGGGCGATGGACTCCTCGTCGTATATCTTTTCGAGCCTGCCGGCGGAATCGTTGTCGCCCATCAGTTCACCCCCGACAGAAAATGTCGAAATCGGTCCTTGCACGCCGGGAGGCCGCGCCCCGGAAAAGGCGGCCGGCTTCCCGTTCATGGCTATAATATAGCATTGTTCACATATTGTGGCAACATCAATTTTTGGGCCGGCCGCCCCGCGTGGCGGAGGACGTCAGCTCGTAGCTGTGCGTTATCATGGAGCGCAGCTCCTCCGGCGGCACCAGGTCCGGGCGCACGGTGTTCCAGTGCTCCTTGTTCATGTGATAGGCGGGCGTCACACCCTCGTAAACGCGGCGCAGCAGCTCGGCCCGCATGGGCTCGCACTTCAGGTTGACGCACAGGCCGTCCCGCTCGAATATCAGCGCGAAGCTCTTTTTGTTGGAGCGCCGGCGCAGCACGGCCCAGGAACCGGCGGCGCCCGGTATCTCGTCGAAGGGGTAGTCCTCATAAGCGTCCGGATATGTCAGGCAATAGTCTATCAGTTCGCGCCTCGTCATGTAAACGCCACCTTTTCTCAAAATATATCACGCGGACGCGCGGCGCGCAAGAAACAGTGCAAAGTTTTTATGCAGGCCGCGTTTTTTTATGCAGTTTCTATTTATTTTTTGGCAACATATGTTATAATATAATATTATTATAAGTATCGTTGTATTTTTCCGGCGAAGCCGGCCTATGGACGCGAAGGAGGGCTGAAACATGATGAGAAAGGGCGACGGAAAGCGCGGCTTTACGCTGATCGAGCTCATATCCGTGATAGCCATACTCGCCGTCCTCCTGACGGTGTCGGTCCCGGCGGTGATGTCGTATATCGAGGCGGGCCGGCAGGCCAACAGGGAGAGCGTCGCGCGCACGCTCTATCTCGCCGCGCAGAACAGGCTCACGGGGATGAAGCTCTCCGGCGGGCTGGACGGATTTTCGGCGGAGTTTTACGACGGGGACGAGCTCAAGGCCGTCAGCCTCGTCTACACCGACGGGGTGGTGACGCCGGACGCGGGCGAGAGCGCGGAGAACCGCCAGTACGTGCGCTACATAAGCAAATCCAAGGGCGCGGCGGCGGCGGACGACCCCGTGGTGGAGCTGCTCTCTCCGCTCGTGATGGACAAGTCCGTATTTGAGAACGCGATACTTGTTGAGTACAACATAAAGACCGGCGTGGTGCTCTCTGTCTTCTACAGCGACATCATAGACGGATTTTCGTATTCGGGCACGGGCGGAAACGAGGACGTCTCCGGTTCCCGGCCTTACTATGAGCACGCCGCACGGCGTCAGGGCTATTACGGCGTCGGCTCCACCGGACAGATGGAGAAGGGGACGGAGCCGCTGGTCGTCAACCTTTACGACGGAGCGGGCGAGGTCAACGGGAAGGCCACGCCGCTCGACCTCGGCGGGACGGAGCCGGAGCGCAACGTGCTCTACGCCGAGATATTCGTGCACCAGAGCAGGATAGACAGCGGGAAGGGCGTCTGCCTGCAGCTCTGCGCCGAGGACGGCACGGTGCTGTTCCAGAGCGCGGAGGTGAGCCTCGTCTCCGCGCCGGATTCCGCGCAGCAGGCTCTTTCCGGCACCTCTCCTCATATATTCTATAAGGACGGCGCATATGCGTCTGACGACGGATACAGCCGCTACGTCTGGGTGATCGACTACGTAGGCGGGGACATGACGGCGACGCCGGGGCTCAGCGCGGGCGTGAAATACGGCGCGGCCCTGTCGGACTACAAGGCGTCCGTGCGCGCGGGGGTCTGCGCCGCCGGGGACGCGGAGGTGAACGCGCGCTCCGTGGCCGCCCTTGACCCGTATTATTCCGAGTACTACGAGACGGCGGCGGGCGGCGTCGCGGCGGGCGCCTGCGGGATAAAGAGCGCAAGGCACCTTTACAACATGCGCTACGCCCCGGGCGCGGATTTCGTGCAGCTCGCGGACGTCGATATGGACGGCGTGACGATGGCTCCGCTCGGCGTGAAATACGACGCGCGGCTCGCCTCGGGCACGACGGTGGACTATTCCGGCTTTACGGCGGCCTCCGCCACCAGCAGCCAGAGCGAGTTCTCCGGCAGCTTCACGGCGGCGGGCCACAGCGTGCTGGACAATATGAAGATAAAAGCGGGCGGCTCGGACGGCAGCGGCCTCTTCGGCGCGATAGGCGCGGAGGGCGAAGTCACGGGCCTCATCATCCGCTATGCGGGCGTGCAGGGGGACAAGAGCTCCGGCGTCGTCTGCGGCGTCAACAGGGGCACGGTCTCGGCCGTCACGGCGCTGGACTGCACCGTCAGCGGGACCTCGGGTTCCGGCGGCATAGCGGGCGCGAACTCCGGCAGGATAACGGACGTCATGTTCATCCACTACGCGGCGGCGCCTTCCGTGGGGGGCAGCGCGTCCGGCGGCATCGTCGCGGCCAACAGCGGGACGATAGCGCGGGCGTATTTCCTGGCGGTGGCTCCGGCGGACGCGAGCGGGACGAAGTGCTGTCCAATAACCTGCAGCCAGAGCGGGACGGCGGAAAACGTGTTCTATCTCTCCGGTCAGGGCCTGCGCCCGGAGATGGAGAGCTACAACAGGGCCGCCGCGGACGTGGGCGAGCCGCTGGGCACGGAACAGATGTATGCCGCCGCGCTGCTCGCCAACTACAAGCGGCTGACCGTCGCCGACCCGCTGCAGCTCGTCAGCACGGCGCAGGGCGCTTTCCCTTACGCCTTCTGGAACGGCGTTCCGGCGGCGGAGGGGGAGAAGCCTTTCGTCGCGCCGGTGCCGGAGGGCTACCTCTGGCCGGTGGTGAAGCATGTGGAGGAGACGCAGTCGGCCGGCGCGCTCGCCTACTATGAGATGTATGTGTACAACGGCGCGGAGACGTACGGCCTGTATTATTACAACGCCGGCGTGCTCAGCGACACGATAAAGACCGGCGCGGCGATAAAGGCCGGCGGCTTCACGCTGGTGGAGGCCGGCTACGGCGTGCTCGTAAAGAGCGCGGCGGGCGGGGGGGAGAACCCCGCCGTCTCGCTGAAGATAGCGGACGCGCAGTATGACGACATAGCCGCGGTGGCGGTGGACGCGGGCGCGGGCGCTCCGGAGGGCTGCGTGCTCTACCCGGTGGATCAGGAGAAGATGGCGGAGAACGCCGAGGCCGCGATGAGCACGCTGACGCCCTCCGTCGTATATATGGGGAACGAGCAGCTGGCGGGCGTCTGGTGCGTGCCGAATTTCGCGCGCGGCGTCTACACGGCGCAGACGGTCCCCCAGGACAACTATGTCCGCACGATGCGCCAGCTCAGGAACATAACGCCGGTGTGCGGCGAGCGGGTGAATTACTGGCAGGAGCTCGACATAGACGCCGCGGATACGGCGTACTACACGGGCGGCGGCTCTCTGGATAAGAGCGCGGTGGACGGCGAATTCAAGGGCGTCTACAGCGGATATTATAACGGCGGGTTCAACGGCGGGGCCGACGAGTACCATGTGATAAGCGGCCTCACTTTCAGGCTGTCGGGCGCGGGCACGTCCGGCCTGTTCTCCGGGGTCTCCGGAGAGGCGCGCTATGTGCGGCTGACCGGCGCGGACATCAGGGGCAGCGCGAGCGGGGCCGTGGGCGGAGTCGCGGGGGAGGTGCTCTCCGGCGGCACGCTCTACGGCTGCACGGTGGACGCCTACAGCAACTTTATAGGCGTCGCTCCGGGCCGGGATGACGACCTCGGCGGCGTGGCCGGCACCGTGGACAAGGGCGCCGTCGTGGAGAACTGCTTCAATGCGGCGACCATGACGCGCGGAGCTTCGGACGGCAGCACGGGCGGCGTCGCCGGCACGAACGAGGGCACGCTGAGGGACTGCTACAACGCCGGTTCTCTGCGCGGCTACAGCACCACGGGCGGTGTCGTCGGCTACAGCACGGGAAAGATAGAGAACTGCTACAACGCGTCCTCCGGCACGGTCTACGCCACCTACAGGACGAACGGAACGCAGTATTGCGCGGGCGGCGTCGCGGGCTACGCGAGCGGCAGCGTCAGGGATTCCTACAACCTCGGCAGCGTGACCGGCAACTATGTTTATTATGTGGGCGGCGTCTGCGGGGAGGCGGAGAGCGCGCAGCTCAACAACTGCTTCAGCTCCGGCACGGTGGGCGGCTACGGCTACGTGGGCGGCGTCTGCGGCAGGGCCGACGGCTCGGAGATATACAACTGTTTCAACGAGGGGAGCGTGTCCTCAAGGGCGCAGTACAGCGGCGGCGTGGCCGGCGCGGCGAGCGGGACGAACGTGAGTTTCTGCTACAACAGCGGCACCGTCTCGGCGAATACGTCGTGCGGCGGCGGCATAGCGGGATATGCGGAGAAGAGCTCCGTGATCTCCTGCTCGTCGAACTACGGCAGGACCACGGCGGGCGTACAGTATGCGGGCGGCATTGTCGGGCAGGCGTCCGGCGCGGCCTCGTCGCGCGTCACGGTGACGCAGTGCGGGAACTACGCCGGCGTCAGCGCATCGGCGGACTGCGGCGGCGTCGCGGGCTACGCGCTGTATGCGGATATTTCGGACTGCATGAGCAGCGGGACCATCGGCGGCACAAGGCGCATCGGCGGTCTTGCGGGCAGCACGGACGCCTACAGCACCGTAAAATATTGCTACACGGGCAGCGTGGTCAATTACAGCTCATATTACAAATGCGGCGACCTCGTGGGCAGCGCGGGGAGCATAGACAATATAAGAGGCTGCTTCGGCAACAAGTACTGGGCGAACATCGGCCTGTTCGGAAACGTGGCGGCGGGCACGACGGGGGACAACAGGGGCGTCACCACGGCGGAGCTGCAGGGCAGCGTGGAGAGCATAGCGACGGCTTCGGGCACGAAGCTGAACGCCGAGGGCCTGTGGACGGACGCGCCCAACACCACCGTGAACGGCGGCTGCCCCGTGCTGCTGTCCAACGGCTACACGGGCGATACGGATGCTCCGTTCAGCGTCAGCGGGCGCGTGTACACCGTTTCCAACGCGTACCAGCTGAACGCCATGAGGGACTATGCCGCGAGTTCCGCCATAACCTTCAGGATGGACAGGAACATATACCTCGGCTACGCCTATCCGGGCTGGGTGCCGGAGGGCACGGCGGAAAGACCGTTTGCTCCGGCGTTCGACGGCGGCGGGTACACCGTTTCCGGCCTCTCCGTCGTGGACGCGTACACATACTCCGGCCTGTTCGGATATAAGAGCGGCGGGGACATAACGGACCTCGGCGTCACGGGCAGCGTCGCCGGTTACGGCAGATATGCGGGCGCGATAGCGGGCTACAGCACGGCGGACATCTCCGGCTGCCGCAGCTGCGCCTCGGTCAACGCCGACACGGGATATGCGGGCGGAGTCGTGGGCAGGCTCGACGGCGCGGAGTGCGAATATCTTTACAACAACGGCACCGTCTCCTACGGCAGCTATACCGGCGGCGCAGCGGGGTATCTGTCCTCGTCGTCGCTCGTCCACGCTTACGGCACCGGCGGCGTCTACAGCTACGGCGGTTACGGCGGGGGCGTCGCGGGGTATGTCGCCAACGACAGCGACCTCACGGATGCGTACTGCATCGGCTACGTGGCGTACAACACGCGCGCCGACGGGTCGGTGGGCTACGGCGACGACCCGGTGTTCGACGGCGGCATGCTCTGGCACTTCGGCACGGGCACGGGCTCCGACGGCGGGCCGAAGGCAGCTTCGGCGCGGCCGTCCGCGGATACGCTGGCCTATTTCGAGGTCTACACGGTCACCGCGCCGGACGGCACACAATATGAGAAATACGGTTACTACTATTACGTGAACGGCAAGGCGGTGAGCACGCTGCTGACGCCGGACGGGACGAGCACGGTGCTCACAAGGACGGGCTACGGCGTGCTCGGAAACATAAACGGGAACTCCGCGTGGGTGACGTTTGGCGGGGAGAGCCTGCACAAGGTGGAAAAGACGGCGGTCGTCGGCCCGTATAAGCTGTTCGAGCTTGCGATAGACGACGTGATGACCGAGGGCGCGGGCCTCACCGGCGTGCCGGTGACTTTCGCCAAGGAAAAAAGCGGGCACAATGCCGAGACAGTGGGCTACTGCGTGCCGCTGGGGGCGAAGGGCGTCTATACCGCGGCGGGCGACGCCGACACCGTGTATATCCGCACGGCGCAGCAGCTCAAAAACATAAATTATACGGCCGGGGAGACCGGCGTGACATACGTGCAGGAGCTCGACCTGGATCTCTCCGCGTCGGCCTTTACGGGCGCGGCGGTGGGCGGCACTTTCGCCGGGACATACGACGGCGGCATGCACAGCGTCGCCGGGCTCACGGTAAACGCAGACGGAACGGAGCCGGTCGGCCTTTTTGGCACCGTCTCCGGAGAGGTGAGCGGGCTTTACCTCAGGTCCGCCGCCGTGACGGATTCCGGGAGCGGCTCCGCGGGAGCGGTGGCCGGGGCCGTCGCCGAAGGCGGCAAGGTGAGCGCCTGCTCGTTCGAGAGCGGCACGGTGACGGGCTCCGCGGCGGGCGGCATCGCCGGCAGGAACGCGGGTACGATCTCCGAGTGCCGCAGCTTCGGCGCGGTGAACGGCGCGGTAAAGGCGGGCGGCATCGCCGGGGAGAACAGCGGCGCGGTGACGGACTGCTACAACACCGGCGCGGTCGCCTCCACGGGGACGGACGGATACGCGGGCGGCATCGCCGGAGAGAACACCGGCACGCTCGCTTACTGTTACAGCACAGGGGCCGTCGCGGGCGTCTATTCCGGCGGCCTCGCGGGCAAACTCGCGGGCGGGAGCGTGGAGCACGCCTATTCCGCGGGCAGCCAGACGGGCGCGAACCTCGGCGGCATATCGGGATACATGAGCGGCACGCCGTCTGTGGGCGAGGGCGTCGCCTACCTTACGGGCGAGGGACACCCTGCGCGCGATCACGGCAACGTGACGGACGGAGAGACCCCCGCGGCGCACGGGACGGCATCGCTCGAAGCTCTGACCGTGTGGGGCGACTACCAGGCGCGCCCCGCGTGGGAAAACGGCGGCGCGGCTTATCCTCTGCTCACGGTGTTCGGGGATTCCGGCGGCAACGAGGGGCTCGCAAAATCGGTGGCCTCCGGCGCCAGATACGCGGTCATGCCGGGCTCCTCCGGGAGCTCGTCCGCAAGCTCCTCCGAGACTTCAGCGGAGAGCTCCTCCGCAGGTTCGTCTGAGAATTCCTCCGCAGGTTCGTCCGAGAGTTCCTCCGCGGGATCGTCCGAGAGTTCCTCCGCGGGATCGTCCGAGAGTTCCTCCGCGGGATCGTCCGAGAGTTCCTCCGCGGGATCGTCCGAAAGTTCCTCTGAGACTTCCTCGGAGAGCTCGTCGGCAAGTCAGGAAGGCGGTGGGACGCCGTGAAGAAGCTGAAAGAGATACTGCGTTCCCGGCGCGGGGCCTCTTACATCATCGTGCTCGCGGTGACGGCGTTTTTGCTGCTGCTCGCGGCGGCGGCGCTGACAGCCGCCTCCTCTGCGGGCGAGAGCGTGGCGGACCGCGTTTATAAAGAGATGGGCGTGGCGGCGGACAGCGTTTCCGACAACCTGATGTACAGCCTGCAGTCGGAGACGGAAACGCTCGGCCCCGGCATCGTGAAAGGGCTCTACGACAGCCAGTATCCGGCAGACGGCTCCGCCGCGGTGACGCCGGGGTGGGAGATGACCGTCTCCCTGCCTGCGGGCGCGCTGCCGGAGGGGGCCGCGGTCAGCGCGATAAAGCTCGCGTTCACCGACCTCTCCGTCTCGTATTCGCAGGCGATAGCGGGGCGCGCCGCCTTGTACGATGAGAGCGGGAAGCTCGTCAGCGCCGCCATTAAAGCCAAGCCGGCCGGGGCGAAGGTCGGCGCGGTCATGACGGCCTCCTACACGATCACATATCTGGAAAAGACGGTCACGGTGACGGACGTTTTCGCGCTGACGGGCGCCGAGCTCGCAGACACCGGGACGGGGAGCGCCGCGGCCATGACGGTGGCAAAGCGCGGAGAATGGAGGCTGACATCGCATGAGAAAAACGGCTGACCGCCTGAGGGCGGAGCTTTCTTCACGCGGCGGCGAAACGCTGGTGGAGACGGTCATCAGCCTGCTGATATTCACGGTCGTCATGCTGGCGGTGACGTATATGCTGACGACTTCGCTGCGGCTCGTCAACAAGGCGCAGGAGACAGCCCGCCTTTTGCAGGATCGGGACAACGCCGTGGCCGCGGGCGACTATACGGGCAGCGCCGGGACCGTCGCGTTCACGATAGACGCGCTCGGCGTGACTTCCAGCCACGGCGCGGTGGTGAAGTCGGAGAACGGGATCTGCGCCTTCCGCCCGGAAACGGAGGCCGCGCCGTGAAAAAGCTGCTGAAAAGCGCGCGGGGCTTCACGCTGATAGAGATGGTGATAACGATAGCCCTGCTGGCGATCCTGACGACGATGGCCGCCTCCGTGATGGTGCCGATGACGAAGGTGGTGCGCACCTCGACGGAGCTTGCGGAAATAAACCGCGTCTACGACACCCTCTCCGGCGAGATGACCGCCGACCTGGAGCGCGCCGCGGCTGCGATCACGGCGGGGGACGGGGCTTTCACCGTGCCCACCTCGTCCGGCAGCGTGGCCTACACGGATGTGGACGGCGTGATATACAAGGCGGTGGACGGCGGCGAAGCCCAGCCCATGCTGGACAAGGCCTATTACCGGAACTGGCGGGCGGCTTTCAGCCTGGCGGGGGACGGCGGGGTCTACACGCTGACGCTGACGCTCACCAACGCCGACGGCGAGGAGTTCCCCTCCCGCGAGTACAAAGTGCGGCCGCTGGCGCTGAACCAGTACTGAAAAATATACAAAAAGTAAAACGCTCCCGTAAGTATACTTACGGGAGCGTTATTTTTTAACTATACGGGCGGCGGCTCAGTATTCCATGTCCCCGTCGAGGTAGAGCATATATCCGCAGGCGAAGTGCTGCAGATCGTCTATCCTCATGCGGGCGCCGTCCTCCCGCGCGTACACCCCGCCGAGCGCCGCCTGCGGGTCCCCGAAATACATCGCGTACTCCGGCCAGCCGTAAGCGGTCTCCATATATCCGGCGCGGAGGTCGGCGGCGTCGTCGAGGGCGGCGGTGTCGAAGCCCTGCAGCAGCTCCGGGAACAGGTTCCCGCTCTGCATGCGGGAGATCAGCGCGCGCGCCGCGCCGAGCATCTCGAAATCCGTGAATCCGGCCGTCACGCGGGTGCGGGCGTCCTCGAGGTTGCCGGAGACGTTCTTCAGCGCGAACTCGAAATATTTCTCCTCAGGCGCGTATTTCGTCAGCTCGTTTATGGCGTAGGAAACCCAGTGGTCGCCGTACTGCTCGTAGCCGGAGGAGATGAGCCAGTCGGCGGCGTCTTTGGCGGCGGAGAGCCATTTTTCGTCCCCGTCCATGCCGTACAGCAGCGTCAGCGCGAAGGTGGCCTCCCCGTCGTAGTATACGGTGCGGTCGCGCTCCTTTTCGGAGAAGTCGGTGTTCCACACGTGGTAGAACCCGCCCTCCGGCAGCCGCATGGCGAGCATGCCGTCGCCCAGCCTCTCGGCCAGCTCCGTGTACTGCCCGCCGCCGAAGGCCTTTTCGTACTCCGTGAACATGGCCGCGGCCAGCGCGCCGGCGCCCAGCTTCAGCTCGTCGGATTTTTCCTCCACAATGAAGGCGGCCCCGTCGTCCCTATAGGTGACGCAGTTTTTCGCCACGTAACCGACGGCCTTTTTTATCGCCCCGGCCAGGGACTCGTTCCCGCGCTCGTACATCTTTATCATGCTCCACGCCGCGCCGCAGTGACGCACGACGTTGTAGCCGGTGAACTCGTGCCCGTCGGAGAGCTGCCAGCCGTAGATGAAGGAGCCGTCGGACTGCACCATGGAGCCGAGCTTCGCGGACACGGTGCCCAGCATAGCCTCCGCCGTCTCGGAGAGGGAGGCGTCCATCTCCCGCATGCCGTTATCGTCCAGCGCGTAAGACATGCCGTCCTCGCCGCAGAACCAGCTCCGGCAGGTGAGCAGCTCCATGCCGTCAAGGCCGGAGGGCTGTCTGCCCGTCTCCGCCAGGTAAGCGTAGAGCGCCGCCTCGTTGAAAGCGCCGGCCTCATAGTCGAACACGCCGGCAAAGTTGACCTCCGCCTCCATCAGGGCGTTGTCAAGGCTGCCGAACGCGACCCCGCGGCGCAGGTAGCCGCTCTTGTATTCCCCGGAAAGCTCCTTGAGTTCCGCGGCCGTGACGGGCTTTGCCTCGGTCAGCACGTCGGCCTTCACCCACACGGGCTCTATCAGCGCGGAGGAGACGAGCTTTTCAGCCGCGGAAAGGGCGGTGTCCCAGGCCTTTTCAAGGGTGTCGCCGCTGCCCCCGGCCACGCGCGCGCGGCTCCTGCCGTTGGAGACGGAGAACCACACCGTAAAGCCGTCCTCCGTCGGCGCGGAAACGCCGCTCTCCAGCGCCAGCGCCGCCAGGGATTCCGCCTTCCTGTCCAGCGCGCCCGGATATTTGGCGGAGGCTATCTGGTCGGGCAGACCCATCAGTGAAATGATTATCAGTATGACGCCTATGATTATAAGCGCAAGCGAAATGCTCGTGCGTCTTCTTCTCTGCATAACCAAACCTCCCGGCGGCGGCGATCATAAAATTATATGAACATTATACATCTCTTTGGCACGGAATGCAAAATAATAAGTTACAGGCGCAAATTGAAAACGCCCGTCCCGCGAAGTGCGAGGCAGGCGTCTTTTGAGTGTCCGGAGGAGGCTCCCCGCCTCCGGTCCCGGGATGCGATTTTCCATCACGTGGTGATAAATCAGGATTCGGGATCAGCCTGCAGCGGAGCTCGAGGCGGCCTTCGGATATGTTCCGGTGACGGTGCCGTCGACGACGCTGACGGAGCTGACGACATAACCGGATGAGGTTATGGTCACAGTACCTGCGTTCTTGTAGTCACTGGTAAGGTAATCCTTAATGGTGTCTACAGTGAGCGTGGAAGGAGCTTCCTTGCCGTTGGCGAACTGGTCGGTCAGATAAGCCTGAGCGGCGGTGTAGATGGTCTTGGCGTTGCCGTCGGCCCTGGTCTGACGGGCGGTACCTATCAGCTTGGTCGCGTTCGGGGCTATCAGCGCTATAAGAATAACGATGATGGCGATGACAACGATGAGCTCGATAAGGGTGAAGCCTTTGCGGCTGCGGAGTTTGGCCTGCAATTTGTTGAGCATTGTGTTTCGCCTCCTTTCTGTCATACCTCAGTTCTCGTCCCCGTAGGGGAACGAGGCGTGGATATCTATGTTCAGCCCCTCAAGGAAGGGCGAGCACAGCCTGCACTCGGTGGTTATCCATTTGTCGGCGTTCACCTCGGCGGAAGTCTCCCAGTACTTCGACGCCGTGAGCCCGAGGCTCTCTGCCGTATCTATATGGCCGACGCCGTCCGACACGCTGTCGTAATCCGGTTCGCCGCCCTTTACGAGTATGTCCGCCAGGTGGTAATACGCCGTCTCCGCGCGGCTGTAAGCCGTGGTCTGCAGGTGCATCAGCAGCGCGACGCACGCCAGCATGATAATGACCGCCGTATACACGACGCGCACGACCACCGTTGCGGCGGACGGGCCTTTTTTCAGCCGCTCGTCGTAAAAATCTTCCTGTGTCTTCATATATTCCTGCTTTCTTCGGCGGCTTTCATGCGCTCAGCGCCCGCGCGAACACCTCTCTGTCCAGGCACGCCGCAGAGGCCGTCTCCATCGTGATGACGCCGGAGCGCACGTATCCGGCCAGCGTCGCGTCCAGCGACTGCATGCCCAGCTTCGCGCCTGTCTGGATGGTGGAGTTTATCTGGTAGCACTTGTTGTCGCGGATCATGTTGGCGATGGCGTCGTTGACCACCATTATCTCCAGCGCGGCGATGCGCCCGCTCGCGTCGGCCTTCGGCAGCAGCGTCTGGCTGACCACGGCGCGCAGGATGACGGAGAGCTGGGTGCGTATCTGCTGCTGGTGCGCCGGCTCGAACACGTCCACCAGACGGTCTATCGTCGCGGCGGCGCCCGTGGTGTGCAGCGTGGAGAGCACCAGATGTCCGGTCTCGGCGGCGGTCACGGCGGCGGAAATCGTCTCCAGGTCGCGCATCTCGCCGACGAGTATGACGTCCGGATCCTCGCGCAGGGCGGCCCTCAGGCTCGCGCCGAAGCTGACGGCGTCCGGCCCTATCTCCCGCTGGGAGACGAGGCACGATTTGGAAAAATGCTTGTACTCTATCGGGTCCTCCAGCGTCAGGATGTGACAGCGGCGGTGCGTGTTGACGTAATCTATCATCGCGGCGAGAGTGGTGGACTTGCCGCTCCCGGTGGGGCCGGTCACGAGCACCAGCCCGCGCGGCAGCATGCATATCTTCTGCAGCACCGGCGGCAGCCCCAGCTTTTCCAGCGTGGGTATGCTGTCGCTGAGCAGCCTTATCGCCGCGGAGACGCCGCCGTCCTGTCTGTAGAGGTTCACCCTGTGGCGCAGGCCCTCGCCCATGACGTAGCAGAAGTCGCAGTCCACGGGCCCGCCGTCGTAGCTGACGCCGGAGCGCTCACACATGGCTTGGGCCGCGGAGCCGATGTCGTCGTCGGTGAGGGGCGAGCAGCCGGAGAGCGGCTCCAGCTCCCCCAGGCGGCGCACCACCGGCGGCAGCCCGCGGGAGAGGTGCACGTCGGAGCAGCCCAGCGCGCGCGCCCGCATGATGATGTCGTCTATCTCCACAGCCCCGGCCTCCTCTTAATCCATCAGGTATGTCACGCGCATCAGCTCGGAGGTGGTGGTCTTTCCCTCCCGCACGAGCAGAGCGATGTTGTCTTTCAGCGATTGGAAGCCCTGGCCCTTCACGGCCTCGACGATCCGCTGCGACGGGGCGCGCTCGAGGATCAGCTCGCGCAGCTCCTGGTTCACGATCAGCATTTCGTGCACGGCGGTGCGCCCGGAATAGCCCGTGTAGTTGCAGCGCGGGCAGCCCTTGCCATGGTAGAAATGCACCCCGTCGTGCGGGCCGAAGAAGGCGAGCTCGGCCTCCGTCGGCGTATATTCCTCCCGGCAATAGGGGCAGATGAGCTTGACCAGCCTCTGCGCCACCACGCCGATGACGGACGAGGCCACCATATACGGCTCTATGCCCATGTCGATGAGGCGCAGGAAGCTGGAGGCGGCGTCGTTGGTGTGCAGCGTGGAGAGCACCAGATGGCCCGTGATGGCGGCCCTCGCGGCGATGGAGGCGGTCTCCGCGTCGCGTATCTCGCCCACCATTATGATGTCCGGGTCCTGCCGGAGTATAGAGCGCAGGCCGGAGGCGAAGGTGAGGCCCGCCTTGTTGTTGATCTGCACCTGGTTGATGTTCTTTATCTCGCGCTCGACGGGGTCCTCTACGGTGACGATGTTCACCTTGGGGTCGTTTATCTCCGTCAGGGCGGCGTAAATGGTCGTGGATTTGCCGCTGCCGGTCGGGCCGGTCATCAGGATGATGCCGTTGGGGCTGTGTATCATGCGCTGGAAAAGGGCGTAGTTGCTCTCCAGCATGCCGAGCTCCGTCAGCCGCATCAGCTTGACGGTGTTGTCCCCCAGCAGCCTTATGACGACCTTCTCGCCGTACACGGTGGGCAGCGTCGAGACACGCACGTTCAGCGGCGCGCCGTTCACATCCGTCGTGAAGCGGCCGTCCTGCGGTATGCGCCGCTCCGCGATGTCTATGCCGGCCATGATCTTGAGGCGGGTCACCAGGGAGACGTGCACCGTGGAGTTGAGCAGCATGGCCTCGATCAGGTCGCCGTCCACGCGGAAACGCACGCGCACGTTATCGGCGCCGGGCTCTATGTGTATATCGGAGGCGCGCATCTTGTACGCCTGCGAGAGTATCGTGTTCACCAGACGGACGACGGGCGCCTGCTCCACACGGTCGAGCATCTCGTCGTAGTCCTCGCCGCGCAGGTCCTCCAGCTGCGCCACGTCGAACTGGGCGTTGACGTTGGAGGCGGCGGACGCCATCTGATACTGCGAATAGTATTTTTCGATGGAGGCGGCGATCTCGCTCTTTCTCGCGAGCATGGGCTGCACCTTCAGCCCCGTGCTCATCTCTATCTCGCCGAAAGCGTAATAGTTCAGCGGGTCGGTGGTCGCCACGGTGAGCACGCCGCCGTCCACGGAAACGGGCACCAGCGTGTTCCTGCGCGCCGTCTCCTCCGGCACGAGCTGTATGGCCTCTATGGTGACGGCTTTCTCCGCGAGGTTTATGACGGGCACGCCCAGGCGCTTTTCCAGCGCGCCGATGAGCTGATCCTCCGTGATATACCCCAGCTCGATAAGCATGTCGCCCAGCTTCACGTGCTTCTCTTTTTGGAGCCGGAGGGCCTCATCCAGCTTGTCCGGGGTCAGCAGGCCGGCCTCGACAAGGATCTGCCCCAGCGGGATGTTCTTCATGCTTTCACCTTCATTTCCGCCTTTTCATCCGGCGCGGATTGTGATAATATATTCCTATCAACCAAAAACGGGAGGCGCCCGGATGGAACTGTTCTATGGCATAGTCGTTTTCGTGTTCGGCCTCGTGTTCGGCAGCTTTCTGAACGTCTGCATTTACAGGATACCGACGGGGGAAAGCGTCGCGGCGGGCCGTTCCCACTGCATGAGCTGCGGGCGCACGATAAAGTGGTACGATCTCGTGCCGGTGTTGAGCTGGTGCGTGCTCGGCGGGCGGTGCCGTTTCTGCGGCGCGAAAATATCGCCGCGCTACGCCGCGGTCGAGCTGGGAAACGCCCTGCTCTGGCTCGCCGCGTATGGGCGCTACGGCCTCACTCTGCGTGCCGCCGTCTGTGCCGCCGCCATATCCGTCCTCATCGTCGCCGGCCTCATCGACTGGGACACGAAGCTGATATACGACAGGTTCGACATCGTGATCGCGGCCCTCGCGGTGGTCTCCGCCTTCGCGGACACGGGCATCGCGCCTCTTTCGCGGCTCATAGGCGCGCTGTGCGTCTCCGTCCCGATGCTGCTGCTCGCGCTGTTCACGGGCGGCTTCGGCGGGGGGGACGTCAAGCTCGCGGCCGCGTGCGGGCTGCTGCTTGGCTGGCAGAACATGCTGGCGGCGGCCTTTGTCTCCGTCGTCGCGGGCGGAGCTTTCGCCGTGTGCCTGCTCGCCGCCAAAAAGGCGGGCCGCGGGGGAGAGATGCCGTTCGGCCCATTCATCGCCCTCGGCGTCATTACGGCGCTGCTCGCGGGCGACATGATGGTGGGCTGGTATGCGGCGCTATGCCAGTTCTGAACCGGCGGGTTTTTCTATCCCGTATATATAGATGGTGCACACGAGGCGCGCCTCATAATCATATTTGTTCGCGTCGGTGGAGTAGCTGACGCTGAGCTCCGACACGCGCAGGCAGAAACTTTTGTCGTTCATCGCGTCGATAAAACTCAAGATGTCCTCGTAAGCGCCGCCCGCCTGCAAACGGACGGTGCTTCTCAATAAGTAGCCATTTTCCGGCGCGGCGTCCGACTCGGTGGCCGCAGAGCCTGTGTCCGTCTCCTCCGGCAGGCCGAACAGCTCCGCGTCCGATACGGACTCATACGGCGAGATGGAGAGGCTCTCCACCTCCAGCGCGTTGTCGTTCAGCAGGCCGTTCACGATGGTGTCTATCGTGTAGGAGTTGAGCGTGGAGTAGAACTCGTCGTAGTTGCTGTCGGCGAGCTTTTGCTGCTCCTCAAGCTGGGAGCCGGCCTCGTCGGCGCGGGTCAGCGCGCTCTTCATCTCCGCCTGCTGCACCTGGAGGTCGGAATACTGGGCGCGCTTGGCGTCCAGCCCCAGCAGGAGCGGCTCCAGCGCGAGCATCCACACGGCGGTGACGGCCACGAACACGGCGAGCACGATGAGCATCGTCTTTTCACGTTTTGAAAGCTTCATATCCGCCGCCCCCTCAGTCCAGCCCGCCGTAACGGCAGGTGATGGTGTAAGTGTAGACGACGGCGCCCCCCTGGGACACGGCGGTGAAGCCGGCGTATCCCACGTCCGCGAATTTCCCGGAGGAAGTCAGGTTCTCGGCGTATTCGGCGGGTCCGTCCTTGTTGTCGGAGACGCAGGAGATGGTCACGGCGCCCTCGGCGTACTCGTAAAGCGTTATCGTCGTGCCCTCCGGCGCGAGGCCGCTTATCGTGTCGAAATGCCCGGAGCCGAGCCTGTCGGTCCCCTCAAGATAGCCGCGGTAAAGGTCGCACTGGGAGTTGTATTCCTCCAGAGTGGCGGTCTGTCCGGCCACGGTCTCCGTCTCCCCGGCCGCGGAGATGTTGGACTCGTCGTTCAAATAGGCCTCGGTCTCCGCTATGCCGGAATCCAGCTCCGTGTTTTCCAGGTGGAGGTTCCACGCCCAGTCCGCGGCAAGGCCCAGCAAAGCCAGCGCCGCCACGGCTATGAGCGCCGTGCGCACGGGATGGCCCTTCGGCTTCGTGTCCTGTTGACGCAGCCGCAGCGCCTCGAAGAAATCCATGTCGTTTTTAATATTCGCTCTGGCCAAACCGGCGCCTCCTTTCGCGCTTATTTTCTGACGGCAGCGCCTATCGCGCAGAAGTATTCGCTGTAAACGGCGTCTCCCGGCAGGGTGACGGCGGAGCATTTCGCGGTCGCTCCGGCGGGCATGGAGAACGCCTCCGCCAGCCTTGCCGCGAGCCCCGCGTCCCCGGAGAGCGCGCCGCACAGGTATATGCGCTGTATCGGGTTCTGGCGGTTCCTTATGCTTTGGAACTGCAGGAGCTTGGAGATGCCGTCGTACGCCGCGCTGTAAACGCTGTCCCCGGGGCTTGGCGCGGCCGTGCTGCCGAGGGAGGAAAGTATGAACTCGTTCTGGACGGCCGGGCCCTGCGCCGTGACCGGGACGTTGCGGTACATGCCGTAAGCGCCGCTCTCGAACAGCAGCAGGTTGACGGATTCCGCGTCCAGCGAGGCGAGTATCCCGGCGGGGCAGGCGGCCATCTCCGGGTCGAGCGCGACGGCCTTCAGCGCGGCGTTGTACCAGCAGTCCAGCGCGCCGGGCTTCTTCCCCAGCTTCTGTATCACGGAGAGCCAGCTCTCCGCTATCGTCTCGGGCAGCATCACGGCCATTATGCGCAGCTTGGTGCCGTCGTCAGCCGACGGACCGAGGATGATGTAGTCGAAAAGCCCCTCGGCCCCGCGGGCCTTCTGCTCCTCGCCGGAGGAGAAACGGTCTATCTCGCTGCGGATGATGCCGCGCAGCTGTTTCGGCCCCGCGGCGGGCACGGTCATGGTCTTGGTGGCGATGACGCCGCTGCCTATGGCGACGTTCACCTTTCGGGCGGTGAACCCGGCGCCCCTCATCGCGGAGGAGACGGCCCCGACAAAGGCGTCCTCGTCAGTGACGATGCCGTTGCGGACGCAGCCCTCCGGCAGCTGGACGGAGACGGCCTTCGCCGCCGCGACCGTGCCGTCCCTGTATTCGGACTCGGTCATGTGCAGCAGCTGCCCGGAAAGATCCATCGTTATGACCATGTTATCACCTCCGCGCCGTCAGGCTATGGTTGCGTACATCGTATACATCGGCAGCATCACGGAAGCGATGACAAGGCCGATGATGATGGCTATGAAGATTATCATGCAGGGCTCCAGCAGCGCCGTCATCTTTGCAAGCGCCGTCTCGGACTCGTCCGCGTAGAACTCCGAGAGCTTGCGCAGCGTCTGGTCCAGGCTGCCGGATTCCTCGCCCACGTATATCATGGAGGAGACCATCCCGTCGAAGATGCCGAGCTTTTCGATCGACGACGAGAGCATGTCGCCGGAGTGCACGGCCTCTATCACGCCCTCGAACATCTTCTCCAGCCGCTTGTTGTTCAGGACGGAGACGGAGATCTCTATCGCCTGTATCATCGAGATGCCGCTGCCGTAGAGTATCGCCATGGAGCTGCAGAAGCGCGAGGTGTATATCGTCACGTTGGATTTGCCGATGACCGGCAGCTTTATCTTCGCCGTGTCGATGAACAGGCGGAACCACGGCACCCGCAGCAGCAGCGTCCACACGATGACGACCGCCATGATGCCCAGCAGCAGCCACATCCAGTCGTTCACGAGGAAATGGCTGACGTTCATCATGAACACGGTGATGGCGGGCAGCTCCGCGTCCCCGAACAGGGAGAAGAACTGCGGCAGCACGAAGACGAAAAGGAAGATGACCACGGCCACCGTCATGCAGACGAGGAGTATGGGGTAGGCGAGGCTGGCGGTTATCTTGTTGGCGAGCTTGTACTCCTTCTCGTAGTGGACGCTCATCTCGCCCATCACGCGGTCAATGGAGCCCGTGACCTCGCCCGCCTGCACCATCTGCATCAGCAGCACGGGGAAGGCCGGGTCCTGGTTGCGCATGGCCTCGTAAAAAGAGAGGCCCTCCTGTATGTCCTCGCACAGGCCGAGCAGGACTTTTTTCATCCGCTTGCCCTGCGCCTTTTCGTAAAGTATGTCCAGCGCGCGGGTTATGGGCAGGCCGGCGGAGAGCATGGCCCCGAGCTGGCGGCAGAAGAGCGCGAGCTGGCGCACCTTTATCCGGTAGCCGCCGGACCCCTCGCCCGCCTGCCTGATCTCCGTCGCGCCGGTGCAGTAAAGACCCTGCTCCTTTATCTTGTCATAGACCTCGGAGGAACTTTCGGCCTCCATTTTGCCGGAGACAGGCTTTCCCGCGCCATCCACGGCCGTGTAACGGAACTGTCTCATCCTGTCCCTCCTCCCGCGATCGTCCCAAAATCGAACACGCTCTATTAAATAAGTATAAATTATTATAACAGGAAATAATGACAAATACAATATTTTTTTGTCATTTAAAGACCGAAGCGGTCACAGTTTGCCGATAAATGGCCGAAAACGCGGGACTGGCCATGCCTGCGGCGACGGGATTTTGCCACGCGGCAGGCCGACGCAGAGGTTGACAAAAGAGGATATTGGGTTTATCCTATAATTTGATGAAAAAGTAATGTATATTTTCGGCAAAGTACGATGAATATATGTTTTTTTACCGAGGTGTGCGCTTTGAAAAACAGGGATGCAAGGTCGGGTTTCACGCTGATAGAGCTGATAGTCGTGATCGCGATAATCGTGGTGCTGGTGGCGCTGATAGCTCCGAACGCGACGAAGCTGGTGGGCACCGCGAGCCAGACCACGGCCGACGCCAACGCGAAAAGCGGATATACGGCGGCCATGTCGTATATCACCGACAGCTATGTGGCGAACGGCACGTATCCCACGAGCGCGGAGGTCACCTCCGGCCTGCGGGATTATCTCACCGCGGACACGGTGAAGGGCACCTACTCTGTGGAGTACTCGCAGGTGGGCGGAGAGCTCGTGAGCTGCACCTATACGGAGGGCAGCGCCGTCGGCATCTACCCCAAGGACGCGCAGGCGTCGAACCTTTTTGTGAGCGGCGTGAACGCGAGCAACGTCATGAAGAGCCTCGCCGCGTATTTATCGGGGAGCGTGAACAAGGAGATAAATTCCGAGGGCTCGCTCAATTACACCAACGGCACGGTGTCGAGGACGGGCACGATAGTCGCGGCGCTGAAGGCGCAGGGAGTGGACATAACCACGGGCAGCTGGCGCATCGCCTACACCGCGGGCGGCGGCATCGCGCTGTACTGGACGGGCACCAGCATAGGCGACTCCAAGGTGGGCGACACGGTGGTCGTGAAAAAATACGTGCAGGACGCGAACGGGAAGTTCGTTTACGACAGCACGGGCACCGCTCCCGTGGCGACGAACGTGGGCGGCGACAAAAAGAAGATAAACGTCATCGGCACCTACAAGGCGAACTGAAAAGAGCTGGGCGCGCGGCGGGGCAATGCTTCGCCGCGTATTTTTTATACCAGCTTTTGGCGGGGACGTTTTTATGGTATAATTGTCGAAACAGTCGGCGGAGGTACAGAGAGATGTTTCTTTTCAGCGGAAATGGCTGGCGGCGGGCCGCGGCCGCAATGGCGGTGCTCATCGTGCTCGCCTGCGTGCTCACGGCGTGCTCGGGCGGCGGGCGAGGCGTGAAGATAGCGGTGGCGGCGGACCTGCACTATATCTCTCCGCGGATATGCGACGGCGGGGAGTATTTTTCCCGGATGATGGAGAACGCGGACGGCAAGGTGACGATCTACGCGCAGGAGCTGACAGAGGCGTTCATCGCTCAGGTGAAGGCGCAGAAGCCGGACGCGCTGATACTCTGCGGCGACCTGACGCTCAGCGGCGAAAAGGCGAGCCACGAGGACCTGGCGGAGCTGCTGCGCGGCGTGCAGGAGGCGGGCATCCCGGTCCTGCTGATACCGGGCAACCACGACCTTGACAGCGCGTACGCCTTCAGCTATGCGGGCGCGGAGCACGAGCCGACAGAGACGGTGGACGCCGGGGAGTTCGCCCGGATATACTCCGGCCTGGGGCGGGAGAAGGCCCTCGCGGCCGACAGCGGTTCCTACAGCTTTGTCTACGCCGTGACGCCGCGGCTGTGGATAATGCTGCTGGACGCATACTCCGCCGTACCGGGCAGCGTGGGGGAGGAGACGCTCGCCTGGGCCGAAAAGCAGCTCAGCGCGGCGAAGGAGCAGGGGGCCGAGGTGGTGGCCGTCACGCACCAGAACGTGCTTTCCCACAACCCGCAGTTCGCTTTCGGCTACCTGCTGAACGACAGCGGCAAGGTGGAGGAGCTGCTGCGGGAGGGCGGGGTGCCGCTCTGCCTCAGCGGGCATCTGCACATACAGCATATAGCGCAGGAGCGCGGCCTCACGGAGATCGTCACCTCCTCTCTCGCGGTGACGCCGGATCAGTACGGCGTGCTCAGCGCGGCGGAGGACGGCACTCTCTCCTACGAGACGCAGGCGGTGGACGTCTCCGCCTGGGCGCGGGCGCAGGGCAGCAAAAACGGCGACCTTCTGGACTTCGCGGCGTTTTCCGCGGCCTATTTCGACGGCTGCACGAGGCGAAAGCTCGACCTGGCGCTGGCGGACACGGTGCTCTCGGACGGGGAGCGCAGCGTCATGACGGACTGGGCCGTGCGGGTGAACCGCGAGTATTTCGGCGGCACCCTGCCGGACGACGAGCAGGCGCTGACGGACGCGGCCGCCCTGTCCCTGTGGCGGGAGAAGGCGCCGGACGTCTTTTTCACCGGGTACCTTGAGAACCTGACGGCGCAGCCGGGGAGCGGGCACAATGCCTGGACGTCGGGGTGAACGGCGTCCGCCTTGAAAAAAAGCAAAAAATGTAGTATCCTTATCTGATAGCCCGGCGGAGGAAAAGCCGGGCGGGAGGTCTTTTATGAAAGAGATGGCAGTATACGGCAAGGGCGGGATAGGGAAATCCACCGTCTCGGCCAACATATCCGCCGCGCTGGCGACGCTGGGGCGGCACGTGCTGCAGATAGGGTGCGACCCGAAGCACGACTCCACGCGCCTGCTGATGCACGGGCGGGACATCACGACGGCGCTGGACTACATCCGCCGCACGAACCCGCAGGATTACAAAATAGAGGACATACTGTTCACCGGCTACAAGAAGGTCGGCTGTGTGGAGGCGGGCGGCCCGGAGCCGGGTGTCGGCTGCGCCGGGCGCGGCATCATCACGACTTTCGAGCTGCTGGACAGCTTCAAAATAAAGGAGAGGTACGACGCCATAATCTACGACGTGCTGGGCGACGTGGTGTGCGGCGGCTTTGCCGTGCCGATAAGACGCGAGTACGCCGAGGCGGTGTTCATCGTCACCTCCGGCGAGTTCATGTCGCTTTATGCCGCGAACAACATCCTGCGCGGCATACGCAACTACGACGGCGAGACGCAGCACCGCGTGGCCGGCCTCATCTACAACAGCCGGAACGTGGAGGACGAGGACGAGCGCGTGGAGCTTTTTGCCCGCGCCGTGGATCTGCCGGTGCTGATAAAGGTGCCGCGCAGCGACTCGTTCGCGCAGGCGGAGGCGGCCGGCGTCACCGTGGTGGAGTACGGCAGGGATCAGGCGCTCGTGCGGCTGTTTATGGGCTTCGCGCAGCGCGTGAACGAGGGGGTGCCCCTGCATGAGGCGAAGCCGCTGACCGACGAGGAGCTGGAGCGCGCGCTTTTGCGTCCGGGCGCGGAGAACGTGGTCAGGAGCGCGGAGAGCGTCTCCGGCGAGCGGGAGGAGCAGGCCGAGGCCCAGCCGTCCATAGACCTCGCCGACCCCAACAGGTGCTATTCCAAGAACCTTTTGCGCGGGGAGCCGCTGCACGGGTGCGCGTTCAACGGCGCGTGCACGGTGGCCTCTCAGGTGCGGGACGCGGTCGTGCTGGCCCATTCGCCGGTGAGCTGCATCTATATCAGCGGGCAGACCATCTCGTCGCCCGGCCGCCGCGGGATATACGAGCGCGGGATACTGATGCCCAGCGCCATCGCGCCGAACCTCGCCTCCACGGAGATGACGGAGACGGATCTCATCTTCGGCGGCACGAAAAAGCTGTTCTCCACCGTGGAACGCATAAAAAGGACGAAGCCGAAGGCCATAATCATCGTCAGCGCCTGCCCCGCCGGGATAATCGGCGACGACATCGACAAGGCCAAGGCCCTCGCGGAGCCGGATATGCCGGTCATCACGCTGAAGGCGGACGGCAACATGTCCGGCGACTATCTGCAGGGGATGCTGATGAGCTACACCACTCTGGCGCGGCAGATCATAAAGAAAGACGTGCCGGCGGAGAAGAACACCGTCAACATCGTCTTTGAAAAGATCATCGTCAAGGACACCGACCGCAACTACGCCTTTGTCAAGGGCGTGCTGGACAGGCTGGGCGTGCGCATAAACTGCCGTTTCCTGTATGACACGAGCTTCGAGAGCCTGCAGAATTTCTGCGCCGCGGAGCTGAACCTGCTGGCCTACGGCGACTACACCGGCCGTCTGCTGCAGGATTTCCTCGAAAAGGAGTACGGCGCGAAGTTCTTCGGACAGGAGTTCCCCGTCGGCCTCGACGAAACGGAGGAGTGGGTGCGCGCGCTGGCCGCGCATTTCGGAAAGCCGGAGGAGGGCGAGCGCATCCTTGCGGAGCAGCGCGCCGCTTACGCCGGCGAGATCGAGAAGCTGCGCCCCGCGCTCTCCGGCAAGAAGCTGATGATAATAACCTACAACCACGAGCTGGACTGGATACTTCGCCCGGCCATGGACGCCGGCGCCGTGCCCGTGAAGATATGCGTGCTGGCCTATTCGCAGGACGAGGGTTTCCGCACGAAGCTGAAACTCGGCTGCCCTGTGGAGGAGGAGTACGACCGGGAGAAGCGCGCCGCGGACGTGGCGAAATACGAGCCGGACATCCTGCTGTCGAACTACGCTTCCTCCGTGGCGGGGGAGGCGGAGGTCTCCGACACCATACCCATGTGCCCGGACGTCGGGCCGGGGGCGGGCCTCGCGCTGCTGCGCCGGTGGGCGCGTATGCTGGAGTTGAACATAAAAGAAGGGTGGCGGGCCGATGAAGGGCTATTTAGAAAGTATTATTCCTGACAGCTTTTCGGGGCAGATATTCGCGCTGGAGGGCATAGACCGCGTGTGCGTGCTGCTCAACGGCCCGACGGGCTGCAAGTTTTACAACTCCGCCACGTCGGACAGCCAGCGCATCCGCATGTGGGAGTTCGACCCGCTGTGCTATCCGGAGGAGCTGTTCTTCGGGCAGCCGCGGGTGCCCTGCACATATCTCGACAGCCGCGACTACGTTTACGGCAGCCGCGAAAAGCTGACCGAGGCGCTGGGTTTCCTCAGGGACAACGTGGATTTCGACCTCCTGTGCGTCGTCAACTCGCCGGGCGCGGCCCTTATCGGGGACGACCTACGCGGGATAGTGCGCGCCGTGCTGCCGGAGACGCCGCTCGTCATCATGCAGACGCCGGGTTACTCCAAGAGCGTCTGCGGCGGGTTCGACGCGGCGGCGACGGCCCTGTTCGAGCAGCTCTCGCCGGAGCCCTCCGGAAAGGAGAGACACGGGGTCAACTTCCTCGGCCTCTCGATCTTCCACCGCGACCACGAGGGCAGCGCCGCCGAAATGCGCCGCCTCATGGGCCTGTGCGGGGTGGAGGTGAACTGCTTCCTCTGCGAGAGCGGCGGTCTGGACGAGATAAAGGCCGTGCCGGACGCGGCGCTGAACGTGGTGCTGTACCCGGAGTACGGCCTTGCCACCGCGAAATATCTGAAAGAGAGGTACGGCACGCCCTACTATGTCTGCGAGGGGCCGCCGATAGGCTTCTCCGCCACCGAAAAATTCGTGAAGGACGTGTGCGCCCTGCTGGGGGCGGAGCCCTCCGCCGCGCTGGAGGACTGCGCGAAAGCCCGTGCAAGGGTGTATGTGTTCATCTCCCGCCTCAACTCGCTGACCGGCCTGCCGAAGGGCGTGCGCTTCTCCGTGGAGGGCACGTACTCGGAGTGCTGCGCCTACGTCTCGTTCCTGACGGGGTATTTCGGCATGGCGGCGGAGTGCGTCACCGTCCTCGGCGCGGAATACGACTGCTGCAGGAAGAAGCTGGAGGACCTGCTCGCCTCCCTCGGCCTTTCGGACGCGCTCACCCGCGGCATGGAGGAGGCGGAGAGCGAGCTGGTGCTGGCCTCCGGCGCGACGATAGCGCACCTGAAGCTCGGCAAGCGCCGCTTTGTGGGGATAGAGACGTCCCTGCCCTCCATGGGCTACGTGGACGTGATCCCGAAGACGCACCTCGGCGTCGCGGGCGCCCTGCTGCTGACGGAGCAGGTCATCAACGGCATGATATACTGACGGCGCATTCGCGCAGAAATAAAAGGGCCCCGGCGTACGCCGGAGCCCTTTTTGTTTACGCTATATCCTCGTCCCGTCTCTCGCGCATCAGGTCGAGATACTGTTCCATCGTGATGGAGTAGTGCAGGTACTTCTCGCTTTCGCCACTGCGCCGAAAGCCGCATCCGCGCACGGTGTTGACGGAGCGGGCGTTCCCGTGCCGTATCTTTGCCGTTATCCTGTCGGCGCGGCACTCGAAGAACATGCGCGACAGCGCGGCGGCCACAGCCTCGGAGCCGTAGCCACGGCCCCAGAGCTCCTCCTCGCCCACGGCGAAAACGATCTCGTACTCGTTGCCGGGCATCTTTTGCAGCCTCACGAAACCGATGGCGCCGTACCCCTCCAGACACGCGAAGAAGAACCGGCCCCCGTCGTTCAGCCGGCAGCCCAGCATCTGGGCGGGCACCCTCTCCAGCAGGTCGGAGATCCCGGCGCACGCGGCGGAGTCCTCGTTCAGGTAGTGCGTCACATCCTCGTTCCCCAGCCATTTCATCAGGCGGCGGACGTCGCTGTTCTCTATTTCTGCACGCAAAAAAACGGAAGCGGCTTTCCTCATATCTTTACCTCGCAGCTCAATACTTAAAAAGCCCTTCCGCACGCGGACGGTTCTTTTTTGTTAAATTGTGATTAAAGTATACCAGAAGAAACGGAATTGTCAACCCTTTTACAGGGTCATGTCTCCATTTTTGTAAGATAAATGGATTTAAAAGGAAGAGGAGCCAAAAACACGGCGCCGGAATGACAAAAAAAGGCGCCCGGTCGAAGGGCGTCCGTTTTATGGCTTCCGCTGCGTTTACAGCTCGTAGCCGGGCGGCAAAAGGGCGAGGCGGGTGCGCTCCATGGCTTTCAAGCGGCTGACGATGAGCCTGCCGCCGCGTGCCGCCATCACGGGGGAACAGAGCGTCTCCGGGTCGTCGAGAGGGTCGCCGCGCACCAGCAGCACGTCGCCCTCGTAACCGGAGGCGAGCCTGCCGTTCGTCCCGCCGAAACCGAGCGCCGCCGCGCCGTTGCAGGTGACGGCCCGCAGCGCGTCCATGGGCGGATAGCCGCCCTCCGCCAGCAGGCACGCCGCCCTCGCCGCCGCCAGCTCTCCGTTCGGGAGCAGGGCGCAGCCGCACGCGGCCAGCGGCAAAAGCCCGGCCCTCGCCGCCGCGCCGATGCCGGAAAGAATGTTTTCGGGGCCGTCCCGCACGCCGCTCAGGAGGAAAGCCCCCTCCGGCACGGCGGGCCTTGCCAGCTTCGGCGCCCAGAGCAGCATCTCGTCCGAGGCGCGCCGCAAAGCGTTGTCGGCGTCGCCGTCGCCCACGCCCGCGCAGGTGAGGCCGCGCAGCAGGGCGGCTCCGGCCGCCCTGTAACCGCGCAGCGCCGCGTACGCCCCCTCGCCGCCGCAGAAACGCGGGTCGAGGTCACACAGGCCGGGCAGCAGCGCGCCGCCCTCGCAGTCGAGCCAGGTGTCCTCCGGCAGGGGAGCCGTTTTGTCCGGCCCGCCGGAGAGGGGCCCGCAGTAGCCGATCTTATCGGGCGCGTCGGGTCCGTTCCCGTGCTCGAGCACCAGCAGCCCGTCAGGGCAGACGCGGCCGCTCGCCGGGTCTATGATCGTGCAGTTATAAAGCAAAGTCCGCTCCAAAAGCCGTCCCTCCTCAGCGCCGCATCCCGGAGAGGGCCGCGGCGGCCCGCAGGTAGACCTCCCGCGCCTCGTCGTCGTCGGCGATGCAGCCGTAGACGAGGCGTATGTAGTCGCGCCCCTGTTCCCCGTAGTTCACGCCGGCGTTCACCATGATGTGCGCCTTTTCCAGCAGGCGCGCCGCCACGGCGTCCCCGCCGCCGAGCTCGCCGACATTCATCCAGGCGAGGATGCCGCTTTCGGGCAGCTCCATGCGCAGGCCCGGAACGGCGGAAAAGATGTCGTACACCATCCTCCGGCGCCTGTCAAGGCGCGCGTTGTAAGCGGGCAGGATGTCGGGGTCGCTCAGCGCGGCCGCGGCGCCGATCTGCGCCAGTGTGTTGGGCGCGCCCAGCACGTTGACCGTCGCGCCGTAATAAATGTCCATCAGCCTGTCGTCCGCCACGAGGTAGCCCACGCGCAGGCCGGAGAGCCCCAGCCCCTTGCTTATCGAAAAGGTGGTGACCGTTCTCTCCCACATGCCGGGCAGGGCCGCCGGGGTTATCATCTCGCGCCCGTCGAACACGTGGTCCTCGAACGCCTGGTCGCAGACGAGCACGAGGTCGTTTTTGACGATAAATGAGCACAGCGCCTCCCACCCCTCGCGGCAAAAGACCGTGCTCGTGGGATTGTTGGGGTTCGTGACGAGCACCATCTTCGTGCGCGGAGTGAGGCGCCGCTCGAACTCGCCGATCTCGAACTGCCAGCCGTTTTCGGCGCGCAGCGGCACATGTACGGCCGCGGCGCCGCAGAGGCGGCAGTTGAGGAAGTTCGACGGATAGCTCGGGTCGGGCACGAGCACCTCGTCGCCCTCAGCGAGAAAAGGCTCCATCGCGAAAAGCAGCCCGGAGTCTGAGCCGGGCGTGATCACGATGTTCCTGTCGGGCGCAACTTTCAGGCCGTTCACCCTCGCGCACTTCTTCGCCGCGGCCTCGCGCAGGGCGATGCTACCTATGGGCATGGTGTAATGGCTCGGCGTGCCGGAGGCGAGGGCCGACATCATGGCGTCCTTCACGCTCTCGGGCATGGAGGGGTCGGGGAAGAAGGGGTCGGCCCAGCCGAGGTTGACGTACCCCTCCGCCATCAGCCGGCCGATGTCGCCGCCGACGTCCGCCTTCGTGACTTTGGAAAAAAGCCCGCCCTGCAAGCCGCTGAAACGCCTGTTTATCTTGTCCGTTATCATTCGCTCACCTCCGTGCCGCCCGCGTAGTGGCAGACGCAGATGTGCCCGTTCCCCAGGTCGTGCGCGACGGGCTGCTTTGTGCGGCAGAGGTCGGTGGCGACGGGGCAGCGCGTGCAGAAACGGCAGCCGGCGGGCAGGTCTATGGGGCTGGGTATGTCGCCCTGAAGGATTATGCGGTTCTCCGCGGAATCGGAGCCGACCTCCGGCACGGCGGAGAGCAGCGCCTTGGTGTAGGGGTGCGCCGTCTGCTCATAGATCTCGTCGCGCGTGCCGCTCTCGACGATGACGCCGAGGTACATGACCACGATGCGGTCGCACAGGTGGCGCACGATGCGCAGGTCGTGCGAGATGAAAAGGTACGTCAGGTCGTGCTCCCTCTGCAATTCCTGGATGAGGTTCACCACCTGCGCCTGTATGGAGACGTCCAGCGCGGAGACCGGTTCGTCGCAGACGATCAGCTTCGGGTTGCCGGCTATCGCGCGGGCTATGCCTATGCGCTGGCGCTGTCCGCCGGAAAATTCGTGCGGAAAGCGGTCGATGTAGTCCGAGCGGAGGCCCACTTCCTCCATCAGCTCCAAAGCCCGCTGGCGGAGCTGCGCCTTGTCCCTGAGGCCCTGCACGCGCAGAGGCGCGGAGATGATGTCGCCGACCTTCTGGCGGGGGTCAAGGCAGCCGTAAGGGTCCTGAAAGATGATCTGCATCTCTTTGCGCAGGGGGCGCAGCCGGCTCTCGCTCCAATGGGTGATGTCCTTCCCGTCGAACCAGATCTCGCCGTCCGTCGCGTCCGTCAGGCGCAGGATGACGCGGCCCGTGGTCGTCTTGCCGCAGCCGGATTCGCCCACCAGGCCGACCGTCTCGCCCTTATAAATGTAAAAGGAGACGTCGTCCAGAGCTTTCAGCGTCTGCTTTTTTCCGGCCAGGCCGCCGCCGTTCACCTGAAAATATTTTTTGAGGTGCTTTACCTCCACAAGTTTTTCGCGCTCCAAGCTCAGGCCTCCTCCCACTCTTTTGTGTACCGCAGGCAGCGGCAGCAGTGGCCGGGTTCGACCTCCACCTGCTCCGGCGCTTTCCGGCTGCATATGGGTCTGGTGTACGGGCAGCGCGGGTGGAACCGGCAGCCGGTGGGCAGCTCGTAAAGGCTCGGCACCATGCCGCTTATCGTCTGCAGCGGCTGAGAGGCGTCGTCCCGCAGCCTCGGGATGGAGCGCATCAGCCCCTCTGTGTACGGGTGCAGCATGTGGGAGAATATCTGCTCTCTGGAGCCGGACTCCACTATCTGTCCGCAGTACATCACGACGACGTCGTCCGCCATTTCGCTCACCACGCCGAGGTCGTGCGTTATCAGTATCGTCGCGGTGCCGAGCTTCTTTTGCAGCTGGCGCATCAGGTCGAGTATCTGGGCCTGTATCGTCACGTCCAGCGCGGTGGTCGGTTCGTCCGCTATCAGCAGCCTGGGGTTGCAGGCGAGGGCTATGGCGATGACCACGCGCTGCCTCATGCCGCCGGAGAGCTGGTGCGGGTAATCCCCGACGCGCTTCTCCGGGCTGGGTATCCCTACGAGGCGCAGCATCTCCACGGCCTTCGCCAGGGCCTCTTTTTTCCTCATGCCCTGCCGCACGATGAAGACCTCGGCTATCTGCGTGCCGATGGTGTAGACGGGGTTCAGCGCGGTCATGGGCTCCTGGAATATCATGGCTATCTGTGCGCCGCGTATGCTGCGCATCTCTTTTTCGCCCTTTTTGACGAGGTCCTCGCCGTTAAACAGTATCTGCCCGCCCACTATGCGGCCCGCGGGCTTCTGCAGCAGGCCCATTATCGAAAGGCTGGTGACGCTTTTGCCGGAGCCGGACTCGCCCACTATGCCCAGGGTCTTGCCCTCGTCCAGCGAGAAGCTGATCTTGTCCACCGCGGGCGCTTCGCCCAGCTCGGTGAAAAAATGCGTCTCCAGATCCTTTACTTCCAGCAGTTTTTCACTCATAGGTCAGCCCCTCAATCGACGACCACTATATCGCGCGTGGTCTTGCTCAGCGATTCGCAGCCGTCCTTCGTCACGAGCACCACGTCCTCCACGCGCACGCAGCAGCGCCTCACGATGACGATGCTCGGTTCCGCGGTGAAGGTCATGCCGGCCCTCGTCACCAGTTTTTCGCCCATGGCGAGGAAGGGGCGCTCGTGCACGTCCTTGCCGATGCCGTGGCCCATGCGGTGGATGAAATTCTCGCCATAACCGGCCTCCTCTATCACCCGGCGGCAGGCGCGGTTCACGTCCTCGCCGGTGGAGACGCCGTCGCGGAAAGCGTCCATGCCGGCCTTCTGCGCCGCCATGACGAGCCCGTGTATCTTCACCAGCTCCGCGTCCGGCTCGCCGATGAACACGGTGCGCCCGAAGTCGGAGCAGTAACCCTGGAACACGCCGCCGAAGTCGAAGGCGAGGGTGTAGCCCTTTTCGACTCTGTCGTAATTCATGCCGAACACGGGGCCGCTTTTTGGGCCGAGGACGATGGCTTCGGCGGGGAAGGACGGGCCGGAACAGCCGTATTTTGCGAACAGCTTCTCGATCTCTATCTCCAGGTCGCGCACCATCGCGCCGGGGCGCACCATGGGCATGATGTCCTGATACACCCTGTCGGCGATCTCGCTGTTCCTGCGCATCAGGGCTATCTCGTCCGCGTCCTTCACGGCGCGCATGCCGTCGATGACCGCGGAGGCCTCGCGCACGGCGCAGCCGAGCCTTGTCTCAAGGCAGAGGACGGCCGTAGCGGTGACGTCGCGGTTGACGCCCACGGTCTTTCCGCCGAGGCCGAGGCCCTTTAAAACGCTGACGAACGTCTCGCCGGTGAGGTCCTCGTCCTGATAGGCCACCCGCTGCGTCAGCACGGTGTCCTCCGGGATGAAGGGCAGGATGCCCAGCCCCGTCAGGCGCGGCAGAAGGACGACGGCGTCCTTTTCGGTCACGAGCAGCCCGGCGTACTCAAGGCTGTTCTGTCTCATGCGGGTGGGGCACTCCCCGATGCGTTTGGTACCGGTGAGGTATTCACAGGTGGAGTTCGCGCCCACGAACATGGCGTCGAGCCCGTTTTCGGCCATCAGGCCGCGCAGAGTCTCTATCCTCTTTTTGTAATTCATGCCTTTCACCTCGTCAAAGTTCGTTTTTCATGCGCGGGTCGAGTATGTCGCGCACAGCGTCGCCGATAAAATTCGCGCCGATGGACACCATGAATATCGCGGCGCCGGGGAAGAAGCTTATCCACCAGTATTCCAGTATGGCCACGCCGTCGGACACCATGTAGCCCCACTCGGCCGTCGGCGGGGACACGCCCATGCCGAGGAAGCTCAGGCCCGCGAAAGTGAGTATCGCGTTGCCGACGTCGGTGGACGCCAGTACCAGCTGCGAGGAGACGCAGTTGGGGATTATCGTGTGCAGAAGCACGTGGAATTTTTGCTGTCCGATGACCTTTTCGCTCGTCACGTATTCGGCCTCGCGCGCGCTGAGCACCATGCCGCGCATCAGCCTCGCGTATTTCGGCCAGGCGACGACGGCTATCGCCAGCACGGCGTTGCCCACGCCCCTGCCCATCGCGGCGGCGAGCGCCATGGCCAGCAGTATGGCCGGGAAGGACATCACCATGTCGGCAAAGCGCATCAGCACCTCGTCCACGGCCTTGCCGAAGAAGCCCGCTATCGCGCCGTACAGCGTGCCGAAGACGCACGCCAGCGCCACCACCAGCAGGCCGCACGGTATGGATATGCGCGCGCCGTAGATGACGCGGCTGAGTATGTCGCGGCCGAAGGAGTCCGTCCCGAACAGGTGCGCCGCGTTGGGAGCCTGATATTTGACCGCGAGGTCCTGCAGATACGGGTCGTAGGGGGCGATCAGCGGGGACAGCACCGCGCAGATGATGAACAGCACCCAGATGATGATGCCGACGAACGCGAGGGGATTCTTCCTGATGAATTTTTTGATCTTCTTTTTCACCGTGTGTCCCCCCGATCAGTAACGGATGCGCGGATCTATCAGCGCATACAGTATGTCCACGAAGAAGTTCATGAGGACGTTCACCGCGGCGATGAACAGCGTCGTCCCCATGATGGCGGGGAAATCCAGCGTGGTGGCGGCCTTGTAGGCGTACAGCCCCACGCCGGGGTAGTTGAATATGGTCTCCACCAGCACGGTGCCGCCGAGCAGCGAGCCGTAGCAGAGCCCGAACATGGTGACGGACGGTATCAGGCCGTTCTTCAGCACGTGATGTATCATGATCCTTCTTTCGGAGAGGCCCTTGGCCCTCGCCGTGCGCAGATAGTCCTGCTGCAGCACTTCCAGCATGCTGGAGCGGACCGTGCGCGTCAATATGCCCATGGTCGAGGCCGCCAGCACGAGGCTGGGCAGCACAAGGTGCGCCAAAGCGTCCCAGAACAGCGTCGGCTCGCCGCAGGTCACCGCGTCCCACAGCAGGAAGCCGGTGGGGAACGTGGCGCCCAGCCACTCCGCGCCCACGCGCCCGGAACCGGGCAAAATGCGCAGATTCAGATAGAACACATAAAGGCACAGTATCGACAGCCAGAACGCCGGTATCGATATGCCCATCAGCGAGATCACGCGCAGGACGTGATCGCTCAGCTTGTTGTGCCGGGCGGCGCTTATCATGCCGAAAAGCAGGCCCAGCACGATGCTTATGATCGTGGCCAGAGTCGCCATCTCAAAGGTGGCGGGCACGTATTTTTCGAGGTCCTGCAGCACGGGCTGCTTTGTGCGTATGGAGGTGCCGAGGTCGCCGTGCAGCAGGTTCTTCATGTAGTTTATGTACTGGATGTACACGGGCTGGTCGAGGCCCCACTTGGCTTCGTACGCGGCCACTATTTCGGGGTCGCTCATGGCGGACTGCCCCAGATTGGCAACAAGGGGGTCGCCGGGGACAAAGTGCGAGACGCAGAACGTTATGATGGAGATGCCGAGCATCACCACCGCCATCAAAAGTATCCTGCGCCCGATGTATTTTAGCATGTTCATGTGAGCGTCTGTCCCTCCTTAAACGCGGACGGCCGTCATTTTGCCGGGGATGGCGGAAACGGTCACCGCGGCCGGATGACTTGTTCCGTCTTTGCCGTATACCCCCGTCTTTGGTGGCGGGGGTATACGAAGATATGGACCTTTTTACGCTGTCAAAGCCGCGCGTTTTTAATCACTTTACGTCCAGAGCCGCGAGGTCGAGATAATAAGCGGAGCTCGGGACCACGTTCTGCATGCGGCTGCTGACAGCCCAGGTGCGGCCCGGCTGGAGCAGGACGATGAACGGAGAATTGCTTTCGATCATCTTCTGCTGGATCTGGGTGAACAGGTCGGCACGGGTGGCCGCGTCGGTCTCCTGTGCGGCCTTGGCGCCGAGATCGGCCAGTTCGGGGTTGGCTTCGGCGGTCCAGCCGGCGCGCAGACCGACGGTGTTGCCGGGCAGGAAGGCGAGCTGGTTGTTGGAATCGAAGTAGTCGGGGCCCCACTGGCTCACGACCGCCTGCTGTGTGCCGTTGCGGTAGCTGTCGAGGTACACGGAGACCTCCTGGGAGTCTATGGTCATGGTGATGCCGACTTCTTTAAGGTCCGACTGGATCTTCTCGGCCAGAGCCATGAAGGAGACGCCATCGGGCGCCATGTCGGGGATGGAGCCGCAGGTGAAGGTGAAGCCGTCGGGATAGCCCGCCTCGGTGAGCAGTTCTTTCGCCTTCGCGACGTCGCGGGTCACGGTGCTCTTGCCGATGTAGCCGGTGAAGCCGTCCGGGATGATGCTGGCGGGCGTGAACGCGCCGTTGCCGGCTATCTGGCAGAGGCCTTCGTAGTCGATGGCGTAGGCTATGGCCTCGCGCACGGTTTCGTTGGCAAGCTCCTTGCCGTACTGCTCGTTGTCGTTGAGCATGAGGAAGAACAGGTCGTCCGTCTTGCTGCTGACGAGCTGGATGTTGGCGTTGCTGCTGAGGACGGAGGTCTGATCGGCCGTGAGGTCGAGCGCAAAATCGATGTCGCCGGCCTCAATGGCCATCTGCTGTGCGGAGACGTCGGCCATGTTGGAGACGATGACGCGGTCGATGATGGCCGTTCTGAGCACGGAGCCGGCGTACTTGTCGAGGATGACCTCGGAGCCGGAGTTGTACTTGGTGATCTGATAGGCGCCGCTGCCGATGGAGGGGTTGGCGTCGCAGTAAGTGCCGAAGGTGTCGTTCGCGTCGCAGCTGCCGCCGTTGGCCTTGGCCACGTCGGAGTCATAGATGCCGAAGGTGCCGCGGGTCAGGATGGAGAGCAGCGAGGGGTTGACGGTGTTGAGGGTGAGGGTGACTTCGTAGTCGCCGGTGGCCTCGATCTTGTCCACGCTGTCGAGCAGGAAGCTCGGATTGCCCATGACGCCCTTGACGCGGGTCAGGCAGTAGGCCACGTCCTCCGCGGTCAGGCCCTTGCCGGTGGTGAACACGATGTCGTCGCGCAGGGTGAAGACATAGGTCAGGCCGTCGTCGGAGATGGTCCAGCTCTTGGCCACGGAGGGCTGTATGTCGGACTCGTTCTCAGGCGGGGTGGTGACCAGCGTGTCGTAAGCGGCGTGCAGCACCATTTCGGCGTCGCCCTCATACTCGTGCGCGGGGTCGAGCGCGGTGTACTGCATGCTCTCGCCTATGGTTATCTGTTTTGTCGAGGTGGCGCCGGCGGTCTCGCCGGAGGTGGACTCGCTGCCGGAGGCGGCCGTGGAATCGGTGCTCTGAGTGCCGGTCGCTTTTTCAATGGTACCGCCGCAGGCGGCGAGGCTCAGCATCAACGCCGCTGCGATCAATGCTGACAGAAGCTTTTTCATAAAAATTTCCTCCCTTTATATTCTCCTTGCTTTTGGGTATATACAAGCGCAGGAAACGGTTTATTCGGCCTTACAGCTCGGCCACGGCCTCTATCTCGCAGAGCACGCCCTTGGGCAGCGCCTTTGCCGCCACACAGGAACGCGCCGGCTTCGAGACGAAATGCCTCGCATACACCTCGTTGAACGCGGCGAAATCCGCCATGTCGGAAAGGAAGCAGGTGGTCTTGACCACTTTCTCCATTCCCGTGCCGGCCGCCGCAAGCACGGCCTCCACGTTGCGGCAGCTCTGCTCGGCCTGCGCGGCGATGCCGCCCTCGGCCACCTGCCCCAGCTCGGGCACGACGGGTATCTGCCCGGAAACATACGCCATGCCGCCCGATATGATGCCCTGTGAGTACGGCCCGATCGCCGCGGGTGCTTTCTCTGTAGATATGACTTTCATTTGAATATCTCCTCTGCTCTCTGTTGTCGTTTACGTAAAGGCGCCGGACGCTCCGACGCGATTGTCGTACCAGGTCGCACCGCACGCCTTTGACGATTTACAGCGGTGAAGTTATACACAGTATAGGGTATATTCATTCAAAAGTCAATAAAAAGATTTCATTCATTTTTCGCAAATATGCCACTTTTTGATTCAATTCCTGCAAATTGATAAAATATTTTTTATTATTAAGGGTTTTATATTGACAAAGCATCCCATATTCGTTTATCTTTATCAGGTGAAGATATAGCCGACGTAAAGATAGAGAGGTCTTGTCCGATGAAAAGTCCCAAGGTGGTTTTTACCGAGAGCGATAAAACGATCCTGAGCGCCTGTTCCGGGCTGCTCGACGGCCTGGCGGCGTATCTCGGCGACGGATACGAGATCGTGCTGCACAGCCTGGACGACCTGGAGCACTCCGCGGTGAAGGTGATAAACGGCTACCACACCGGCAGGACGGAGGGGGCGCCGATAACCGACCTCGCGCTGGAGATGTTGGAGAAAATCGGCAGCGAGGGCGGCACGGATTCGATAACCTACCGTTCGCACAACAAGAAGGGCGACCCGCTGTGGTCCACCACCATAGCCATACGCGGCAGCGAGGGGCGCGTCATAGGTCTGCTGTGTATGAATTTCTACATAGACACGCCCCTTTCGCACGTGATGCCGGGCCTGGTGGCGGGCGCGCTCACCAAGGGGCAGGAGAGCCGCTCCGAGGCGTACGTGGAGAACATAGACGACATGATACGCGACGCGGTGCAGCACGCCACGGCGGACGTAGACGCGCAGCAGGACATACTCGTGTCCCTGCGCAAGCGGGAGATCGTGCGCCTGCTGTACGAGCGGGGAGTATTCAATATAAAAGACGCGGTCACGCTGGTGGCGAAGGAGATGGGCATCTCCATAAACACGGTGTATCTGCATCTGCGCAATATAAAACCGGGCGACTGCGCGGTGAAGACCCAGCGCCGCCGCCGCGTGAAAGAGGAAGGCAGGAAGTAGGACAATGGCGGATTTTTCCAATGAGAGCATAGATTTCGGCGTTTTAAAGCAGCGGGCGTTCAACCTGCGCTGGGCGGAGGTGCCCGACGGCGTGATCCCGCTGACGGCGGCCGACCCGGATTTTCCCTGCGCGCCGGAGATACGGCAGGCGATAGCGGATTACTGCGAGGGCGGATATTTCAGCTACACGCCCAAGCGCGGCTTCGACTCGTTCAAGCGGGCGCTGTCCCGCAGCTTTGCGGAGAGGAAGGGCGAGCAGGTGCCGCCGGAGCTGATACTGCCGATAGACAGCGCCGCCCGCGGGATGGACGCGATCGCCAAGACCGTGCTGCGCCCCGGAGACGAGGCCCTTGTCTGCGACCCGGTGGATTTCCTTTTCCGCACGAGCATGCAGGCGGCCGGCGCGACGATAAAACTGTTCCCGACGAAGATCGTGGACGGACGGATAGATTTCAGCCGGCTGGAGGAGCACATCACGCCGAAAACGAAAATGTTCGGCCTTTGCAACCCGCACAACCCGCTGGGAATGTGCTACCCGAAGGAGGACCTTGAGCATATACTGAGCCTGTCCGAGAAATACGGCTTTTATATTATGAACGACGAGATATGGAGCGACATCGTCTATCCGGACGCGAAGTTCACGAGCATCCTCTCGCTGGGGGCGGAGCGGAACAGGCGCACCCTCTCCGTTTTCGGCTTTTCCAAGAGCTTCGGCATAGCGGGCCTGCGCGCCGGGTGCGCCTACTGCACGGATCCGGAGCTGTTTGAGCGGCTGGTGACGGCCTCGCAGGTGGAGACGACCATCGGCGGGATAAGCTGTCTCTCTCAGGTGGCGGGGCAGGCGTGCGTGGAGAAATGCTACTATTGGGTGGAGGAATTTCTGAAACATCTGACGGGGAACAGGGACTACGCCCTCGCGCGCATAGAGCGGATGCCCGGCATCACCTGCATGAAGCCGCAGGCCACGTTCGTGCTGTTCCCGGACGTCAGCGCGCTGCCCATGTCGGCGGAGGAGTTCGTGACCTATGTGCGGGAGAAGCACAAGCTCGCCATCGTGCCGGGCGGAGAGAAGTTTTTCGGCCCGGGCAGCGAGGGGCACATCCGCATCTGTCTCGCGACCAGCCGTGAGGTGCTCGCCGAGGGGCTCGACAGGCTGGAGGCCGCGCTGCGCGAAGTGGCGGGCTGACGACGGCGCACGTCCTGACGATCATGCTGCTCCGCTGCTGACGGCGGCGGGGTATTTTTATGCGGCGGCGCATATACGGCGCGCCGCCGCAGACCTTATATTTATGCGTCCCGCGGGGCGAAAAATTTCAGCGCAAAACGGGATTTGAACAAAAACGGCCCAAAACAGGGCGCTTTCAGGCGCAACATTGTGTAATATGCCGCCGGGCGCGTGGTTCCATTTGCGCGGGAAATGTGATATTATTATTTAGATTTCGGTCAAACATCGTTTGGGGGTCCTGTAAACGGCGAAGTTTTTAAAAAACGGCGATGCGGACATGACCAGCGGCGTCATCTGGAAACAACTCCTGGAGTTTTCGGTGCCGATGGCCATCGGTTTGCTGTTTCAACAGTTATATAACACGGTGGACGCAGTCGTCGTCGGCCAGTACGTCGGCAAGGAGGCGCTCGCGGCGGTCGGCAGCACGGGCAGCATAGTGAACATGATGGTCGGGCTCTGCGCGGGGCTCTCCGTCGGCGCCAGCGTCATCATCTCCCAGCGGTACGGCGCGCATGACGACGCAGGCGTGCAGGACGCCGTGAGCACGACGATCACCGTGACGTTCATCCTCTGCGTGCTGGCGACGGCCGCCGGCGTGTTCATCGTGGATCCGATGCTCGACCTCATGGCCACGCCGCAGGACGTGTACGCCTCCGCGCACGAGTATCTGACGATCTATTTTTATGGCATGACGGGGCTGCTGATCTACAACATAGGCTCCGGCGTACTGCGCGCGGTGGGGGATTCGACGAGGCCGCTGTATTTCCTCTGCTTCTCCGCCGCGCTGAACGTCTTTTTCGACCTGCTGTTCGTGATAAGGTACCATCTCGGCATCGCGGGCGTCGCCTACGCCACCATACTTTCGGAGTTTCTCTCTGCCCTGCTGGTGCTCATAGTGCTGACGCGCACGAAGGCCTCCTACGGCATCAGGTGGAAGCATCTGATGATAGACAGGGACACGCTGGGGAAGGTGCTGTCCATCGGCTTCCCGTCGGGCATACAGCAGGCGATAACCTCGTTCTCCAACGTGTTCGTGCAGTCGTACATCAACTACTTCGGTTCGGCGTGCATGGCGGGGTGGTCGAGCTACAACAAGCTGGACGTGTTCATCCTGATCCCGGTGCAGAGCATCGCGCTGGCCTCCACAACGTTCGTGGGGCAGAACTACGGGGCCGGGAAGATGGCGCGCGCGAAGGACGGCGTAAAGCAGGCGATGTACATGTCGCTCGCGTTCACGGCGGCCCTGAGCATACTCATGGAGTTCACCGCGCGCCCCATGGTGATGCTGTTTTCGACGGAGGAGGACGTCGTGGCCTACGGCGTGCGTTTCCTGTCGCTGATCTCGCCGTTCTACGTCACCGTCTGCTTCAACCAGATATACGCCGGCGCCATGCGCGGCATTGGCAACGCGAGGACGCCGATGATAATCATGCTTTTCTCCTTCGTCGTGTTCCGCCAGATATATCTCTATGTGAACAAGCTGCTCGGCGGCGCGTTCATACCGGTGGCCGTGGCCTATCCGGTGGGCTGGGTGGTGTGCAGTTTACTGATGACCATTTATTACCGCAAGAGCCTGCTGTGCCACCCGGAGGCCGGTCCCGCGCCCGCGCACGAGGCCGAGGCCAATTACTGAGGACATAAAAAGCGGCCGCCCGTCTTTTTTGAAAGACGGGCGGCCTTTTGTCTGTCGCGTTATTCGCCGATGGAGTCGGTGCGGTAGAAGAAGCGCACGCTGCCGTCCATGTCGTCCGAGACGCCGGTGAAGGTGTTGTAATCCTTCGCCACTTCGGAGATGGCCTTCAGCCTGTCGGACAGGGCGGAGTAATCCCCGTCGAACATATCCACCAGCTTCTTGATACCCTTCTCGTTGAGCTCGTTGATGCCGTCGCGCATATCGCCGGCGCCGTCGCGCAGCTTTGTCTCACCGTCTATGAGCTCCTTTGCGCCACTCTGCATCTTCGGCACGCCCGCGCTCAGGCTGTCGTAGAGCTTTTTCACGCCGTCCGCGACCTCGCCGGCTCCGGATGCCGCCGAATCGACCGCGTCGGTGTACTCGATGACGCCCTCATAGAATTTGTTGTAGTCGTCAAGGCTGCTCTTGAGCTCGGCTATGCTGCCGGCACCGGCCATGGCCTCCGAGACGGCGGTGTTTATCTGGTCCTGCACAGTGGCGGAGTTCATGTTGTCGTCTATCAGGGACTGGATCGTCGCTTCCGTGTTCTGGTCTATCGTGGCCTGCACCTCGGTGCTCGCCATCTGCGCCTCCGTGGTCTGCTCAATCGCGCCGTCCACCTGGGCTTTCGTGGCGTCGTCGAGCTGGGGATACGTCTCCTCGGTTATGCCCATCTGGGCGAACACGGCCGCGCGCACGCTCTCCCCGACCTTCGCCTTCACGGCCTCGGTGACCTGCTCGCGGACAGCGGCCTCGTTGGCGCGCACGGTGGCCTCCACCTTGGAGTAGGCCGTCTTGTACGCCATGTTGTATATGTCGGTCTTGTTGAGGGAGGAAGCGATGCCGGAGAGCACGCTCGCGTAGTTGCCGATGGTGAGCTTCTGCGCGGAGACGCCGGCCGCTTCGAGCTGCTCGTCCGCCATGGAGAGCAGCGACTCGAAGGTCTGGCGCGCGCCGGAGACGAGCGTGGAGCTGTTGGACGAGATCTCGTCCAACCCGTCGGCCAGCTCCGCGGAGCCGGTCTCCAGCTTGTAGACGTCGGGCAGCGCGGCGGCCAGCTCGTCGATGCCGTCCACCAGTTCGCCGGAGCGGTCGAGCAGGGTCTGCAGCCCGTCGTACAGGTCGGAGGAGCCGTCTATGAGCTTGTTCATCGCGCTCGTGAGCTCGTCCATGTCGTCGCCGAGGTCGTCCAGCCCGTCTATGCCGTCGAAATCGAAATTGCCGAACATGGAGTTGGAGGCGAGGGTCACGGTGGTGTCGAGCTTGAAGTCCGTGGCGTCGAAGCTGACCTCCACGTATTCGGGCAGGTCGATGTCGTCCTCGGCCTTGTCCACCTTGTCGTCTATCTTCTCCTTTATCTCGTCGGAGACGTCGAGGCTGTCGGAGAGCTTTTCGCCGTCCGCGATACCGAGGTCCTCCTTGAGGCCGGGCACGGCGAAGCCCATCACGTAGGTGCGGTCGCCGTCGTTCATCATCCTGCCGTTGGAGACCTCGACGTTGGAGATGCTCTCGTTGTCCATCATGAAGCCGGTCAGCATCACGAACGGGACGTATATCTTCGTGTCCTTGCCGCCGATCTGCTTCATCTCATACTGCTCGTTCTCGTAATCGAAGCGGATGGTCACGCGCCCGCTCTTGCCGGCTATATCGTCGGCGGAGATGTCCTTTCCGTCCAGCTGATAGCTCACGGAGACGGTGACGGGGGGCTTTGCGTCCGTTGTGCCCTGATATTTGATGTCACCGCCGTCGGCGCTCCAGATCAGCGAGTTGCCGTTCTGCGTGAAGGTCTCGTCGCCGGCGACGTTCTCGATGTCCTTCAGGGAGGACACGTCGTCCAGCGTCGCGTCGCCTTTGCCGTTGCGCAGCCAGTCGCTGACGATGACTTTCTTTATGGCGCCGTTCGCGTCGGAGAGCACGTAGACCATCTCGTCCTTGGTGTTCTCGTCGGTGTTTTCGTCGGCCTTCTCGTCGTCAGAGACGGAAGCGTCGTCGGTCTCGGCGGAGGTGTCGGCCGCGGTGGCCCCGTCCTTTGCAGCGGTGGCGGAGTCCTCGGCAAAGGCGTTCAGATTGGCTCCGCTGAAGGCGATGATTACGGCAAGCGCGGCGGCGATCATCGGGGCCGTGCGGTGAAGTATCTTTTTCATTCTGTGGTTACCTCCGTTTTTTTGCTTTTATTGATGAAACCGGCGCTCGTTTTTAAGATGATGCCGTCCGTGAGCATCAACATGGCCGGCAGAACAAATATGACGGACAGCATGCTCACAAGGGCGCCCCTCGCCATGAGGTCGCACATGGAGCTGATGAGGCTGATGTCGGAATAGAGTGCCACGCCGAACGTCGCCGCGAAGAAGCCCATCGCGCTGACGAAGATCGACGGTATCGACGCGGAGAGGGCGGTCTCTATGGCCGTCTGCTTGTCGGCGCCGTCGTGTCTCTCCTGACGGTAGCGCGTCGTCATGAGTATGGCGTAATCGACCGTGGAGCCGAGCTGTATGGTGCTGATGCACACCGGCGCGATGAACGGCATGGAGAAGTTCGTGTAATACGGGATGCCGAGGTTGATGAATATGGCGAACTCTATGACCGCGACGAGTATGCACGGCAGGGTGGCGCTCTTGAGGACGACCGCGACGATCAGGAACACGGCCGCTATGGAGATCCACGTGACGACCGTGAAGTCGCGGTCCGTTATGCGGATTAGGTCCTTAGTGCAGGGGCCTTCGCCGATCAGCATGCTGTTGGGGTCGTACTTTTTGATGATGGTGTTGATCGTGTCTATCTGCGTGTTGCACTCGTCGGTGGAGACTTTGTATTTTGAATTGATGAGGATGAGCTGGTAGTCGCCGCTCTTGAGCGCGGACTCTATATCGCTGGGGATCATGTCCTCCGGCACGCGGGAGCCCACCACGCTGTCGAGGCCGAGCGAATATTTGACGCCGTCCACCTTGTCTATCTCGTCCAGCATGGCCTTCGCGTCCTTGTGGGACATGGAGGAGCTGCATATCACCATGTGGGTGGAGGAGATGTCGAAGTCCTCGCTCAGCTTCGTGTTGGCGACGAGGAAGCCCAGGTCGTCGCTGTTTATGTTGCTGACGTCGCTGCTCGAGAGGATGTTCGTGAAGTCGTAATACACCGGGGTGCGGGCGTAGCCGTATGCCGCCGGCACGAGGATCACCGCGAACAGCACGAGGAACAGCACCCAGCGTTTGGTGACGAAACCGGCGAGCTGCGTCATGCGCGGCACTATCGAGCGGTGGCGCGTCTTTTCCAGCGCCTTGTCGAACAGCAGCAGCAGCGCGGGCAGGGTGGTGACGCTGCCTATGACGCCCAGCAGCACGCCCTTCGCCATCACGACGCCGAGGTCGGTGCCCATGGTGTAGCTCATGAAGCACAGCGCCAGGAAGCCGGCTATCGTCGTCAGCGAGCTGCCCACGACGGAGGTCACGGTGTCGGCAATGGCGAGCGCCATGGCGTCCTCACGGTCGGGGTTCTGCTGTTTCTTTTCGGAGTAGCTGTGCCAGAGGAATATGGAGTAGTCCATCGTGACGGCCAGCTGCAGCACGGCGGCGAGGGCCTTGGTGATGTAGGAGATTTCGCCCATGAAAAGGTTGGTGCCCATGTTCCACAGCACCGCCATGCCTATGCTCACCAGGAACAGGAACGGCGCGAGCCAGGAGTCCAGCAGCAGCACCATGGCGCCGAGCGCGCACAGCACGGCTATCGTGACGTAAATGGGCTCCTCCTTCTCGCACATCGCCTTGAGGTCGGTGACCAGGGCGGACATGCCGGAGACGAAGCACTGCTTGTTGGCGAGGGAGCGTATCTGCGTGACGGCTTCCATCGTCTCGTCGGCGGAGGTGGAGGAGTCGAAGAACACGGCCAGCATCGTCGCGTCGCCGCTGCAGAAGGCGTCGTAGTATTTCGAGGGCAGCAGCTCTTTCGGCACGCTTATGGAGGCGATGTCGTCGTACCACAGCACGGTGTCCACGTGCGGCACGGCCTCTATCTCGTCCTCCAGCGCGACGACCTCCTTGTCAGTCATGCCCTCCACGATGACGAAGGAGAACGCGCCCTTGTGGAACTCGTCGAGCAGGATGTTCTGCCCTTTTACGGTGTCGATGTTGTCGGGCAGATAGTCGAGCATGTCGTAGTTGATGCGCGTGGCCTGCATGCCGATATACGACGGCACGAGCAGCGCCACGGCGAGGATCAGGATGAGTACGCGGTTCTTTACGACCGCTTTGCCGAATTTATACATTGTTTCCCGCCTCCGAAGCAGGATGGCGCGGCCCCGTCAGCCGCCGGATGTTTTGCGCGAAACGCATCTCTCTTCCTCCATACACAAATGATACGCGCGGTGAAGTTCGCGCGCCGGCGGATGCTCTCCGCCGCTTCATCGGCTATAATAATCCGGACAGGGCGCTCGCGCAAGGGTGCGGCGTTCTACAAAAAGGCCGCGATTGACGGTTTTTTGGACGTTCGGCTTCATTTGACCCATAGATTTCGGGCGCGCGCCGGAAAAAGACAAAAAAAGACGGCCGGATCTCTCCGGACGCCTTCAGCCGAGACATGCGCCTTATACGGCGGGGGACGGGCCTCCGCCTTTTTTCGTGCGCCTTACGCGCAGGAGCCGCGCGCTTTTTCGAGCAGCTCCCGCAGGGCCGCGCCGTCCTTCACGCCGGGGGACGACTCCACGCCCGTCATCACGTCTATCATTGCGGGGCGCGCCGAAAGCAGCACGTTCCCGACGTTGGCGGGGGTTATGCCGCCCGCGAGTATTACGGGGATGCCGGAGGCGCGCTTCGCCTCGCGAAAAACGGCGAAGTCGGGCGGGGAGGAGGCGTCGCCGGCGTTTTCCGGTGCGCGGGAATCCACGAGTATCGCCGCCGCCCCGCTGCCGGAGATGAGCGCCGCGCAGGCCGAAACGTCCGCCGTGCCGAACTGCGCGAGCCGCGCGCTCTCCGGGAGAGGCAGCGTCTTTATGACGCCGATGCCGCGGGAGGCGAGCTCCCAGGCGATGCGGCGCGTGTCGTCCAGCGTCTCGTTGAAGTGGAGCTGCACGAAGTCCGGGCGCAGGGAGAGGGCGAGCGCCAGCGTCTTTTCCCTGTCCCCGCCTGTGACGACGCAGCTCTTCATCGGCGGCGCGACGAGGGGGAGCAGCCCGGCGGCCTCGCTTTCGGTGAGGGACCACGGCACGGGGAGCGGGTACTCCACGACGAAGCCGGCTATCCCGACGCCGAGCTCTCCGCAGAGCAGCACGTCCGCCTCCCGCCTGAGCCCGCATATCTTTACGGTCACCGCCAAACCCTCACCCCCCGCACATTTCCAGATAGGCCCGTCCGATGTCCGGCGCTTCCCACAGCGCGGTACCGACGAGCACGGCGTCCGCCCCGGCGAGCACGGCTCTGCGCGCTTCGGCCGGCGTGCCTATGCCGCTCTCGCTGATGAGCACCGCGCCCTCCGGCTTCATGGCGGCGAGCCTTGCCGTGCGCTCCACGGTGCCGTCGTCCCTCTCGAGCGAGAGGATGTCGCGGTTGTTGATCCCCACGAGCGCGGCCCCCAGCTCTTTCGCCAGCGCCAGCCCGCTTTCGTCCGCGGTCTCGACCAGCGGCTCTATCCCAGCGTCCAGCGCGGCGGCAAAGCACTCGGACAGCTCCCTCTCCGTCATGCAGGCGCAGATGAGCAGCACGGCCGAGGCGCCGCACTCCGCCGTCAGCGCCACGTCCTCCGCGCTCCTGATGAAATCCTTGCGCAGGACGGGGATGGAGACGGCGCCAGCCACTTCGCGCAGCAGCTCCAAGGAGCCGCCGAAATCCCTCTCCTCGGTCACGACGGAGACTCCCGGCGCGCCGAGCGTCTCCAGCAGCCGGGCGGTCTCTGCCGCGTCCCGTCCGTGGAAGAGCTCGCCGCGCTTCGGCGACACGCGCTTGAAGTCGGGTATCACGGGGAGGCGCCCCGCCGCCCTCTGCGCGAGGATGCTGCCGGAGAGCGTCATCTCATTTTCCCTCCGCCACGGAGTGGGACATGTCGCGCAGCTCGCAGAGCTTGTCCTTCGCCTTGCCGCTGTCTATGAGGGAGGCGGCCAGCGCGATGCCCTCCGGGAAATCCTTTGCCTTGCCGCCGATGATGAGCGCGCCCGCGGCGTTGAGCAGGATGGCGTCGCGCCTCGGCCCGGCGATGGAGCCGTCGAACACGCCGGTTATCGTGGCGGCGTTGTCCTGTGGCGTGCCGGTGACGATCTCGTCCAGCGTGCAGCGCGAAAGACCGAAATCCTCCGGCTTTATCTCGTACTTGTCCACCTTGCCGTCGTGCAGGTCGTTTATCATGGTGGGGCCGATGAGGGAGATCTCGTCCAGCCCGTCCTCGCCGTAGACGAACATCGCGCGGGTGTAGCCCAGCTCCTGCGCGACGTAGGTGACGGTGTCCAGCAGCTCCGGCTTGTAAACGCCCAGCAGATGGCGCGGCGCGAAGGCGGGGTTTATCAGCGGGCCGATGATGGTGTAGAATATCGTCTTTATGCCGAGCTCCGTCTCAGGCGGCAGCACCTTGCACATGACGGGGTGAAACAGCGGCGCGTACAGAAAAGCGATGTTTATCTTCTCTATGAGCTCCTCGGCCTCGGCGGGCGTCAGGTTGATGTTGATGCCGAGAGCCTCCAGCACGTCCGCGCTGCCGGAGAGGCTGGAGATGGAGCGGCTGCCGTGCTTCGCCACCGGGATGCCCGCAGCGGCCGCCACGAGCGCCGTCGCCGTCGAGATGTTGAAGGTGGAGAGCCCGCCGCCGGTGCCGCAGGTGTCCATCAGCTCGTCCCTGACCCGGGGGCGTATGGGGACGCAGTTCTGGCGCATGGCCTTCGCGATGGAGGCTATCTCCCGCAGGGAAGCGCCCTTCATCAGCAGCGCCACCTGAAAGCCCGCGATCTGCACGTCCGTCACGTTGTCGTTTTTGATATCGCCTATCAGCTCGAATATCTCCTGCTCGGAGAGCTCCTGTTTGTTCGTTATCTTGGCCATTATATCCTTATACATATCGTTTATCTCCTTTAATCTGCTTTTTCCGCGGCCGAGACCGCGTCCTTCATGGCCCGCACGTACTTTGCGACGTAAGGCCCGGCTTCGCGCCCGTGTTCGGCCACGAGCTTCACTATGGCGGAGCCGACGATCACGCCGTCGGCGCAGCGCGCCATTTTTTCGGCCTGTTCGGGCGTCGAGATGCCGAAACCGACGGCGCAGGGGATGTCCGTCGCGCGGCGCACAAGGGCCGTCATGCCGCCCACGTCCGCCGTAAAGGAGCTGCGCACGCCCGTCACGCCGAGGGAGGACACGCAGTACACGAACCCGCGCGACACCTTCGCTATCTTCTCTATCCGCTCGTTCGAGGTCGGCGCGACGAGAGAGACGAGCTCCACCCCGTACTTTTCGCACGCAGGGGCAAAATCGCCGCGCTCCTCGTAGGGCACATCCGGCAGGATGAGGCCGGAGACGCCGGCCTCCGCCGCGTTTTTCATAAACCTCTCCGTCCCGTAGGAGAAGACCACGTTGGCGTAGGTCATGAACACGAGCGGCACGCCGGCTTTGGGGCTGACTCTCCGCGCCATGTCGAGGATCGCGTCCGTCGTCGCGCCGGCGGAGAGCGCGCGCACGTTTGCGCTCTGGATGACGGGGCCTTCCGCCGTCGGGTCGGAGAACGGGATGCCCAGCTCTATCAGGTCGGCGCCGGAGGAGGCCATGGTCAGGATCAGCTTTTCGGTGGTCTCGAGGTCCGGGTCGCCGCAGGTCAGGAACGCCACGAACGCCTTGCCGTGGTCGAACGCCTCTTTTATCTTTCTCATTCGGAAATGTCCTCCCCTCTGTACCGCGCTATGGCCGCGCAGTCCTTGTCGCCGCGCCCGGAGATGTTGACGACGATGATCCTGTCCTTATCCATCTCCGGCGCGAGCTTCATGGCGTACGCCACGGCGTGTGCGCTCTCTATGGCGGGGATGATGCCCTCCTTGCGGGAGAGATACTCGAAGGCGTTCACCGCCTCGTCGTCGGTTATCGCCACGTATTCGGCGCGGCCGATGTCGTGCAGATAGGCGTGTTCCGGCCCTATGCCGGGGTAGTCGAGCCCGGCGGAGATGGAGTAGACCGGCGCTATCTGGCCGTATTCGTCCTGACAGAAGTAGGATTTCATGCCGTGGAAGATGCCCTCGCGCCCGGTGGCTATGGTGGCCGCCGTCTCAAAGGTGTCCACGCCGCGCCCCGCCGCCTCGCAGCCGATGAGCCGCACGCCGGGGTCGTCTATAAAGTTGTAGAACGCGCCTATCGCGTTGGAGCCGCCGCCCACACAGGCGATGACGGCGTCAGGCAGCCGGCCCTCGGCCTCCAGGAGCTGGCTCTTTATCTCCTTCGAGATGACGGCCTGGAAGTCGCGCACCATCGTCGGGAACGGGTGAGGCCCCATCACGGAGCCGAGCACATAGTGCGTGTCCGCTATGCGGCTGGTCCACTCGCGCATCGTCTCGGAGACCGCGTCCTTCAGCGTGCCCGTGCCGGTGGAAACGGGGCGCACCGTCGCACCGAGCAGCTTCATCTTGTAGACGTTCAGCGCCTGCCGCTTTATGTCCTCCGTCCCCATGAACACCTCGCACTCGAGGCCCATCAGCGCGGCGGCCGTGGCGGTGGCGACCCCGTGCTGTCCGGCGCCGGTCTCCGCTATGACGCGGGTCTTGCCCATCTTTTTGGCCAGGAGCGTCTGCCCCAGCACGTTGTTGATCTTGTGCGCGCCGGTGTGGTTGAGGTCCTCGCGTTTCAGATATATTTTTGCGCCGCCGAGGTCGCGCGTCATGTTGGCGGCGTAGTACAGGCGCGACGGCCTGCCCGCGTAGTCGCGCAGCAAAGCGTCGAGCTCCGCGCAGAAATCCGGGTCGTCCTTGTATTTGTTGTAGGCTTCCTCCAGCTCGATCACGGCGTTCATCAGCGTCTCCGGTATGTACTGTCCGCCGTGGATGCCGAACCTTCCCTTGCTCATTTTCAGTCTCCCTTTAAATTTGGATTTTTGACGGAACGCGGCGGGCGCGCCATCGCAGACCGGGAGCGAAATATACGGCAACTGTCTTCATTTTTTTCCTTTCCGGGACAAACAAAAAGCCCGTCCCTGACAAAATCGTCAAGGACGAGCTGTAAACTCGCGGTGCCACCTTGATTCGCGGAAAGATCCGCGCACTTTCAGGGATACCAACATATCCCCGGCAACTCACGTGTGCCCAACGTCGCAGGATACTCGGCTGAAAGCCTTTGGCTGCGCCCTCGGCGGTCCATTTGATGGTCTGTTTTCTGCCCGATTCTCAGCCTCCGGGCTCTCTGTGAGAGCATAGCCACCGTTATCTCCGCGTCAACGGTTTGGTGTCGTATTCGGTTTTCAACAAGATAGCACATCAAAGCGGGCTTGTCAAGCTTTTTGCTCAGTTTTCCGCGGAAAATATCGTCGCGCCGCGTTTTATCGTCTCGAGCACGCGGATGCCGCGCAGCTTTTCGGGCGGCACGGCGAGTGGGTCTTTATCGAGTATCACGAGGTCGGCCAGCTTTCCGGGCAGGATGGAGCCCTTCTCCTTCTCCTCGCCGTACTGAGCGGCCGCGCTTATCGTCACGGCGCGCAGGGCGGTCTCCGGCGAAACGCGCTCGTCCTCTCCGAGTATGACGCCGCCCTTCGTCTCGCGCCGCACGGCGCACCAGACGGTCTCCAGCATGTCCGGCTCAATGACGGGGGAGTCCTGGTGGAAGGTGAAGGGTATGCCGAGCTTCTCGGCGCTCGCCGCGGGGCTTATCGCGGACGCGCGCTCAAACCCGAAGTTCTCGATGTGCACGTCGCCCCAGTGGTACACGTGCGCGACGAAGAAGGACGGTATCAGCCCCAGGGCCTTCACGTCCGGGAGCTGCTCTCTGCGCAGGAGCTGCGCGTGGATGATGACCGGGCGGATGGAGGCGACGTCCCCGCCGGCCGCCCTCGCCGCGCGGATGAATTGGTCGGCCGCCGCGTCGCCGTTGCAGTGGGCCAGCAGCTGCCTGCCCCCGTCGAGCGCCTTTTTGAACGCCGCAAACACCTTTTCGTCCTCCATGGCGGGGGAGGAGCGGTAGTCCCCGCCACCGGCGTAAGGGGACAGCATCCACGCGGTCCTGCCCTGCGGCGAGCCGTCGAGGATCATCTTGTACCCGCCGAGGCGGAAACCGTTCCTGTAGCCGCCCGCGTACTCCGGCAGGGCGTCGTATATCGCGTCGGCGTCGGAGATCTCCGGGTAGCCCACCGTGTCGAGAAAGAGCGAGCCGTCGGACAGCAGGACGCCGTAAATGGGCAGCATCTGCCGCACCATCATGCCCTCCTGCACCGTCGTGATGCCGTAGGAGGCGTAGCGGAGCTGCGCGCGTTTGTAGGCGGCGAGCGTCCTCTCCATGGAGGGCATGGGCGTGCGCTTTACGGCGGAGACGTAGGCGCTCTCCTCAAGGTAGCCGTCCGGGTACTGCCGCGAGAGGCCGAGAGCTTCCAGCGCGGCGGTGTTCATCACGCCGAAATGGCCGGATTTGTGCTGCAAGACCACGGGCGTCCCCGGGAAGGCACTGTCGAGCACCGCCGCCGTGGGATGAGCATGCTCAGCCAGCAGGTTGTGGTCGTAGCCGTTGGCGATGATCCAGTCGCCGGGCGCGCAGTCCTTCGCGTAGTCCCTGAGAGACGCGATGATGTCGTCGAAGGAGCGCGCGTCGTCGAGCTTCGCCTGCAGGAGCGACATGGCGTAGGAGGAAAGATGGCTGTGCGCGTCGATAAAGGCCGGCAGCAGGGCGTGGCCGCGCAGGTCCCTGAGCACGGCGTCGGGCCCGGCCGCGCGCTTCAGCTCTTTCAAAGGGCCGGCGCCGGTTATGCGCTCTCCGTCGGTGAGCACGGCCTCCGGGGCGCTGCCCTCCAGCGTCACGATGTCGCCGCCGTAATAAAGTTTTTTCATGTGAGGACCTCCTTTTCAGGCTCTGTGAGATCTATGCTTCCCCGTCCCGGCGGTCAAAATCCGCGCGGCCCGCCGGGCTGATAAAGCAGGGCGCCGGATCCCTTTCGGAAGGCGGCGCCCGAACGGCATCATTTCCCGGTCACGGCCTCCTGCAGCGAGGCATACAGCTTTTCCGGGTCTATCGGCTTCGCGATGTGGCCGTTCATGCCGGCGTCAAGGCATTTCTGCACGTCGTCGGCAAAGGCGTCCGCCGTCATGGCGATTATCGGCACGGTCTTCGCGTCCGGCCTGTCCAGCGCGCGTATGCGTCTGGCGGCCTCGTAACCGTCCATCACGGGCATGCGTATGTCCATGAGTATCGCGTCGTAGAAACCGGCCGCGGACTCCGCGAATCCGGCCACGCCCCGTCTGCCGTCCTCGGCCACGCTCACTATGACGCCCTTCTCGCCGAGCAGAGTCTTGGCGATCTCCTGGTTCAGCGGGTGGTCTTCGCACAGCAAAACGTGCCTGCCCGCAAGCGACATGGCCCCGCCGCTAAAGGCGGACCTTTCGGGCGCGCCGCCGCAGCCCTCTGCGGGCACGCAGTCGAACTCGCCGTGCAGGGAAAAGACGGTGCCCTCTCCCGGCCGGCTTTTTACGGATATGGTGCAGCCCATCAGGTCGAGCAGCTTCTTGACGATGGCAAGGCCGAGGCCCGTGCCGCGGGTCTCGGAGTTGTCCACGCGCGCCTCCTGCGTGAACGGGTCGAACAGCACCTTCTGAAATTCTTCGCTCATGCCGATGCCGGTGTCGCACACCTCTCCGTCCAGCGCGAGCTTTCCCTCGTCCGTCAGGTGTTCGCGCAGGCGGTATGTCACCGTCCCGCCCTCCGGCGTGAACTTCACGGCGTTGGAGAGCAGGTTGAAGAACACCTGGTTTATGCGCAGCGGGTCGATGAGGGGCAGCACCTCCGTCACGGGCTTCGCATCCACGACGAACTTTATGTCCTTCTCGCGGCACAGCGGCATGATGACGGAGTCGAGGTAATCGAAGAACGTGGAGGAGCAGTACGGCTCCGGGTGCAGCTCTATCTTGCCGCTCTCGGCCTTCGACATGTCCAGCACGTCGTTGACCAGCCCCAGCAGGAACTTGGAGGACGTGTCGATCTTGTAAAGGCAGTCGGCCGTCCGGGGCGGGTTGTCCTGTTCGCGCGCTATGTAAGTCATGCCGATGATGCCGTTGAGCGGCGTGCGGATGTCGTGGCTCATGCGGGAGAGGAAGTCCGATTTGGCGGCGTTCGCGGCGTCGGCCTGCGCGCGCAACTTCTTCTCGTCCTCCAGCTGTCTTTCCAGACGCTCCTGCAGGGCTATCTCGCGGTCAACGATGCGGTAGCTCGCGTAAAACACCTTGTAATCGGGCGTCGTTTCGCGCAGAGTGACGTCCTGGTTGACCCAGATGACGCTGCCGTCCACCTTCACGATGCGGTAGCTGCCGACGTTGAAGTGGTTCAAGCCGTAGTTTTCCCTGTAGGCCGCCTTTACGCGCGCGCGGTCGTCCTCGCAGACGGCGGCAAACGCGTCGGAGAGGTACGCGGCTATCACGGGGGAGGCCATCAGCGCCTGTCTTTCGTCCGGGCTTTTCGGGTCGAAGCCGAGGATGCGGAACATCTGCAGGTTCACGAAATCGCCGAGCAGATGGTCCGGGTCGGGCATGTGCAGCACGCAGATACCGGTGGAGACGGAGTCGAGGATGTCGGTCACCCGCTCGGCCTCGGCCTTCATAAGGGCGGATTCTTTCTGCTGCTGCAGGTACGTCTCCGTCACGTCCGTCTGTATGATGAGCACGGTGTCCTTCATGTCGTCCAGATAATAATGCTGTATCTTTCGGCACATCGTCTCGTCCGGATGCCCGTCGAGGTGCCCGCGCAGGCTCATCTCAAAGTGGCCGTCGCGGTCAAGGCGTTCCCTCACCACGGGCACCGGGCTGTTGGCCAGATAATATTCACGGTCGTCGGCGTCCACCCAGGAAAAGGCCGTAAAATTGCGTATGGCGTCGAAGTCGAACATCACGCCCATCTTTTCGAGCTTTTCGTGGTAGCGGGGGGACAGCCTGGAGTTCATTTTCAGGAACTCTATTTTGTTTTCCGCCATGTGCAGCAGCGCCACATAGTCGAACTCCTGGTTGGTCACGAGCTCGAAAATGGTCTCGTCCCTTTGCTGCCGGGTGATGTCCTGCGCGTAGGTGACGCACTCTATGTCGCCGGTGTCCGGGTTGCGCAGCATGCTGAAGTAGGCGTTGACCCACTGCACGCGACCGTCCACCATGCGCCGATACCGCACCGTAAGGTTGGGCCGGCCGTTCGCGTAGGCGTCGAGCAGCCGCTGCCTGTTGATGCGGGAAAGGTAATTCTCCCTCTCCCGGTCGCCGGTGATGAGCGCGGCGACGTTGGTGAAAAAGCCGTCCGCGGTGGCCGAGCTGAGGCTGTTGAGTATGTATTTGAAGGAGGACTGCCCGTCGTCGCAGGTGTTCTTCGTCAGGTTGAGACGGAACGTGCCTATGGCGTCCGGATTCGCGGAGATCAGAGTCTCCACGGACTGGCGGTACTTTTCCCTCTCCACCATCTGCGCCGTTATATCCATGCCGACGCCGTAGGCGTACTGCGGCTTTCCGTCGTCGCTGAACACGGTGTTGTAGAACACCCGTTCACAGCGGGCCGGCACTCCGGGCAGCTTTTTGTACCAGTACGTGCAGGACACGCTCGGCACGCCGTTTTCGAGGGAGCGGTACATCTCCTTCACCTTGTCGAAATCGCGCTCGTCTATCCACTGGGATGTGGATTCCGGCACGTTTTCTATCACTTCCGGGATGCTGAAGGACTCCATGTCCTTCGTCGTGGCCGCGCTGCGCGACAGGGTGATGCGTCTGCGCTTTATGTCGTAGGTCCAGACCCCGAGGTGCGCAAGTTCGGCGGACGCCTCGTACATCAGCCTGTTGCGGCTGTTTTCGGCCTCGGCCTCGCGCTCTGCGGTCATGTCCAGCAGGCAGGAGAAGTACAGCAGCTCGCCGCCTATCTCCACGGAGCGGGCGTTCATCTGATACCAGCGCGGGATCTCGGCGCCGGGCAGGCTGTAGCGGTAGGCGAACCTCACGGTGGTGTCGGGCACGGCAAGGCGCCGCATGGCCTCCAGCATGCCGGGCTTGTCGGCCGCGTCTATGCGGGTCTCGGCCACGGCGTCGGCGTCGTCGGAGTTCTCCGGGTCGATGCCGTACATCCGGCACAACATGGGGTTGGTGATCTTGGAGATTATCCTGCCGTTTTTCATGCGCATCATGCTGACGCCGACGGGGATGTTCCGGATGATGGCCTCCAGCTCGCGGGAGTGGTTGCGCATACGGGCCTCGCTCTGCTCCTTGACGATGGCGTTGCTCACGGAGTACGCGTAGGAGAGCAGCAGATCCTGCGAGTGCAGTATCCTGTCGGCGGAGGGGTTGTCCGCCCCGAGGAACCCGATGACCTTTCCGCCGGCGATGATCGGCGCCTCTATATAAGAGCGGATGCCCTGCTTCGACAGTATCTCGTACTCGTCGGGGTCGCTCTCGCGTATATCCTCTATGTCGCTCTGCGCCACCGCCTCGTGCCGCTCGAAAAAGACCATCCAGCGGTCGGCGTAATGGATGTCGACTTTTTGCAGGAAACCGATCTGCGGCGTGACGCCCTCGCGGCAGCACTCGTAAGTGTTGCTGAGCGTCTCGCCGTCCTCGTCCACCATGACGATGTACGTCCTGTCGGCCAGATAATAGTCGAGCATCATTTTTATGGTGGAATCCATGCGCTCGTCGATGGGGGCGCTGTCGTTCAATATCTGCGTGGCCAGGAGCTGCTGTTCGTGCTCGTCAACGAGGTTGGCCAGCTCGTTTTGCCGGTTTACGGATTCTGTCACGTCAGTGACATATTGAATGAAAGCGTCATGGCCGCACCAGTTAACGAGGCTGCCCGACAGGCGGCCCCATGTTTTATGACTCGGGTTGAAAGAGACGGTCTTGAGCGAGGGGTTCTTTTCCGCCCGGCGCATGAAGCAGTCCTCACAGGGCGCGCTCCTTCCGAAACGGTACTCGTAGCATTTCTTCCCGGAATAGAGCTCGTCCCCGCCGAAACAGTGCTCCTTCGCCGTCTTGTTGGCAAAGAGCACGTCGTGGGTGGCGCGGTCGTAGACTAACACCTCGCGCCCGGCCCTGTCGATTATCCCCTGATAGATGTCGGTCTCGACCGAGGCGTTGGTGTAGACCGCCGCGAACACCGGGCAGCCGCCCATCTCGCCGCAGATGCGCGCGTTGAGATGCGCCCAGTCCACCCCGCGCGCCTTGTGGCCGACGCGGTAATACAGGTCGATGGGCTTTCCGGTGCGTATGCTTTCGGCCACGGCGGAATTGAGGGAGGGCAGGTCCTCGCCGTAAACGATATCGGCCGCGCCGCCGGACGTAGCCGCCATATACTCCTCCATCGTCAAGCCGTTCAGCGCGGGGATAGAGGGGGAGATGTACAGTGTCTCGAACACGCCGTCTTTGACAAGGTAGAGGGCAGCGTTCCCTGGTATGGAGTTTTTCAGCAGCTCCAGATCGTGCTCTGTAAGTTCCAATGGATCACCCTCCGGGAGGCAGAGATTTTTTGAGATGACGCATGCCGGCGAGGGAAAGCGGGACCGCGGCACAGGAAAACACGCCCCGCGGCGGCAGAAGGACCGGCAAAACACATAAAACCACAATAATAATATCAGCATTTACGTGGTAAAACAATAACAAAAAAAGAGGCGCGTAAAAAAACAGCGCCTCACGCGTCCCAAAAAAGGCAGCCGGAAGGATCCTCCGGCCGCTCATTCGCGAAAATGTAACAGATCATTTAACTTTTTCGTCTTTGATGTGACAGACGCCCGTGGTACCATTGTTCTGCATAAGGAGCTCGCCCCATTTTCCGAACTCGTTTATGACCGGCAGCAGACTTTCCCCTATTTCCGTCATGGAGTATTCCACGTGCGGCGGGATCTCGTTGTACTGCGTCCTTCGCACGAGGCCGAACTCCTCCAGCTCCTTCAGCGTGTTGGTCAGCATCATGTTCGTGACGCCGAGCGCCTTTTTCAGCTCGTTGTAGCGCAGCGTGCCGTTCCGGCACAGCACGTACATGGTCGGAAGCTTCCACTTGCCCTCTATGGCCCTGAAGGCGTAGCTCACGGGGCAGTCGACCCCGCAGTACATGACGATCTCCTCTTTCATTTTTCCCGTTCAACTCCATAAATCAGTTTTTTAATACCAGATAATAAAATACTGCGTACTTGCATATCACTTATTTGCACCTATAATTATATTATAGCCGGCCGGCAGAAAAAATCAATGGCATATCGGGGCTTGCCGCCGGAAAATTTTGCCGCCCGCGCGGGCGGAGGAAAACGCCCCGGGAGCTGCGTGTTGCGGAGGCGGTAAGAAACGAAAAACGCAGTGACGCTTGATGACGACCCGGCAAAGGGCGGCAGAGCAGAAGCGGAAGAATACAGACAAAAAGCCGGCGGACAGGGCGGGAAACGCTGAGTCCGCCGCGATGTCACAGCCCTGAGAGGGAGGCACAAACATGGAAGACAACAATTTGGAAGAAATGAACATTTACAAGACCGCGGCGGTCATTCCCGTGCCCTGCACGATCCTGCTGCCGGGCGTCGCCACGCAGCTCGTTCTGGCGGACAACGGCCAGAGCTATCTGAAGCAGCTCGAGGCGCGTAACGCGCTGATGATAGCCCTGCCGCTGAAGCGGGACGATGAAGACGGACGGGAGCTCTCGCCCGCCGACTTTTACCTGACGGGCGTCACCTTCAGGGTGGAGAGCGCGGCCAGGACGAAGAAGGGCATGGAGCTGCTGGTCCTGACGGAGGACCGCGTCGAGGTGCAGGAGCTGCACGTCGAGAGCGGCGCCATCTACGCCGAGTACACCGTCCGCCCCGAGGCCCGCGATCTGGACGACCGCAGCCGCGAGGACATGCTGGGCTATTTCAAGCGCGTGGTGCGCGAGATAAGCGGCAATTTCCGCGGCGGCGAACGTTTCAGCGCGCAGGCGGACAGTTTCAGCGACCTCAACGCCCTGATGGTGTATCTCGGGCAGTTCATGTCGCTGTCAGACGAGGAAAAGTACGGCATAATCAAGACGGACTCGCTGAAAGAGCGCAGCCTGCTGTTCATCGACTATCTGCTCCGGCAGAAGGAATCCGTCGAGCTGAACATGCAGATGAACGAGAAGTTCTCCGAAAAGGCCAACAAATATTACCGCGACCAGGCGCTCCGGGAGCAGCTCAAGGTCATACAGGCGGAGCTGGACGAGGATGAGCCGGACGACGGCAAGGCCGACAAGGACTACCGCGCGAAGATCGAGGACGCCGGCATGCCGGAGGAGATAAGGAAGGCCGCGCTGGAGGAGGTAAAGAAGCTGGAATCCTCCGCGCAGGACGGCATGGAGCAGGGCATGATAAGGAACTACCTCGACTTCATGCTGCAGCTCCCGTGGAAGTGCGGCGAGACGCAGCCCATAGACCTTGAAAAGGCGAGGAAGATCCTCGATTCGCGCCATTACGGCCTGGAGAAGGTCAAGGAGCGCATAATCCAGCACCTGGCGGTCATGCAGCTCAAGCAGGACAAAAAGGGCTCCGTCCTGCTGCTGGAAGGCCCGCCCGGCACGGGCAAGACGAGCCTGGGAAAGAGCATAGCGGAGGCGCTGGGCAGGAAATACATACGCATGAGCCTCGGCGGCATACGCGACGAGTCCGAGATACGCGGCCACCGCAGGACGTACGTCGGCGCCATGCCCGGCAGGATACTGCAGAGCATAAAGCGCGCCGGCGCCATGAATCCGGTCATCGTGCTGGACGAGGTGGACAAGCTGATGCCGGGCGGCTTCAGCGGCGACCCGGCCAGCGCGCTGCTGGAGGTGCTCGACCCGGAGCAGAACAACACCTTCACCGACCACTACCTCGACCTGCCGTACGACCTGTCCAACGTGTTCTTCATCGCCACGGCCAATTCGCTGGAGACGATATCGGCCCCGCTGCTCGACCGCATGGAGGTCATACAGATCTCCGGCTACACGCCGGACGAAAAGTTCCACATAGGAAAGGAGCACCTCATCCCGGAGGTGCTGGACGAGCACGGCATAAAGCCGGAGCAGCTCGTGATAAGCGATGAGGTGCTGCAGAGGATCATCGACGACTACACGCTGGAGGCCGGCGTGCGCGGGCTCAAAAAACAGCTCGCGGTCATAGCGAGGGCCGCCTCCGAGAAGATCGTCTCCGGAGACGCCGCGCTGCCTTACGCCGTGAAGCCGGAGGAGCTGGAGGAGCTGCTCGGGCGGCAGGTCTCCCACCACGAGAGGGTGCAGGGGGACAACCCGCCCGGCGTCGTCACGGGGCTCGCGTGGACTCCCGTCGGCGGCGAGATACTCTTTATAGAGACGACGGACATGCCCGGCAAGGGCGACGTCATCCTGACGGGTCAGCTCGGCGACGTGATGAAGGAATCGGCGAGGATCTCGCTCAGCCTGCTCAAGTCGCGCCTGCCTTTGAGCACCGTGAACTTCAAGGACAGGGACATCCACATCCATGTCCCGTCGGGCGCCGTGCCCAAGGACGGGCCGTCGGCGGGCATAGCCCTGTTCACCGCGCTCGCCTCGCTGGTCACGGGCGTAAAAGTGGACCCGCACCTTGCCATGACGGGCGAGATAACCCTCCGCGGCAGCGTGATGCCGATAGGCGGCCTCAAGGAGAAGCTGCTCGGCGCCCAGCGGGCCGGGATAACGAAGGTGCTCGTCCCGAAGGAGAACCTGTCCGACCTCAAGGATGTGCCGGAGGAGGTCAGGAGCGCCATCACCGTCGTCCCGGTGGAGACCGTGGAGGACGTCCTGCGCGAGACCATCGGCGTCGCTCTTCCCAGGATAGAGCGCGTGATGATGCAGGGCGGCGCGAGCGGCGTGACTCCGGCGGTGACCGGAGGAAATATCTGACGAAGCGGCGGACCTATATGAGACGGTCGCGGGGCATGCCCTGCGGCCGCCTTTTTTGTCTCTGATGGGCGTATAAATAACGTAAAATATGATAGAAAATGTATATTTTTTGGGCTGAAATGTTGTTTTGGAATATAAAGATGATATAATAAAAAATGATCGTGCAAAATCTGCCGGTCCGCAAAAGCCGTGCCATACCCACAAAAGCGGACGAAAGAAGGAAATATGATGGGCGAGGACGCGATGGACTGCGAAAGCATCATGGACGAGCTGGGGCAGCCCGTTTATATCGCCGACGTGGACACCTACGAGATGCTGTACATGAACAAGGCGTGCATGCGTCTTCTCGGGTGCGCCGATTACAAGGGCAGGACGTGTTACGACGTGGCGCAGGGAGCGAGCGCGCCCTGTGAATTTTGCACGAATCCGAAGCTGAAAAAGGGCGAGCTGTACAACTGGGACCACTACAACGAAAAGCTCGGGAAGTCCTATCAGCTGCAGGACAAACTGATGCGATACCGCGGGCACAACGCGCGGATGGAGATAGTTTTCGACGTCAGCGACAGGGTGGACAGGGAAAACAAGCTGGAGACCGTGCTGGAGACGGAGCGGCAGCTCGTGCGGGCCATACAGACGGTCAGCGGCGCGGGCACGATAGACGACAGGGTGAACGCCGCGCTGAAGATCTGCGGGGAGTATTTCCAGGCGGACAGGGCTTACGTGTTCCACATGGAGGGCGACGGCAGGCTTTACAACACGTACGAATGGTGCCGGGACGGCATAGAGCCGCAGATCGGCTTCCTGCAGAAGATTGACATACACTATATCGACCGCTGGATGCCGTACTTCGAGAAGCAGGCGGCCGTCGTCACGCCGGACATAGAAAAGATAAAAGCGGGCAAGCAGGACGAGTACGAGATAATGTCCGTGCAGGGGATCCGCAGTTATATGGAAGCGCCGCTGTTCAGCGCGGGCAGATTCTTCGGCTTTCTGGGCGTGGACAACCCCGCGCAGGAAAAGATGCTCAACACCGACGAGATTCTGCTCTCGCTGGCGTACTCCGTTTCAAGCGCGCTGGTACGCGCAAAGAACGAACAGGAGCTCGTCAATTCCAACAAGCGATACGAGCTTGCGGAGGAGGCGGCCGAGCTCGGCGTGTGGGAGTACCATATAAAGGAGCACACGATAACGAGCCCCAGCCACAGTTTTAAGAAATTCGGGATCCCGGACGTGATAGAGAACGTGCCGGAGTCCATACTGCCCCTGTTCCCGCCGGAGGACCGGGACAGGCTTTGCGACATGTTCGCGCGGCTGGGGTCGGGGGAGACGCGCGTGACGGGCGACTTCTGGATGAAGTGGCGCCCGGACATGCAGCCGCGCTGCGAGCACACGGTGTACACCGTGGTGAAGAACGAGAGGGGCGAGCCGGACGTCGCCTACGGCCTCGGCATGAACGTGACGGAGCAAAAGCGCGAGGAGGAGAAGTTCGGCCACACGATACAGTCGCTGCTTTCCGCGAATCCGGAGTCGCTCTGCACTTTCAGGGTGAACCTGACGAAAAACCTCTGCCAGGAGGGGCACGGCATCTCCGAGTTCGTCCTGAGCTCTTTGCAGTCGGACACTTTCGACGGGCTGATGCGCAACGTGGTGGCCCTGGTAAAGGACGGCGGAGAGCGCGGCGCGCTGGTGCGGGAATTCGACCGGGAAAAGCTGCTGGAGTCGTTCGAGGCGGGCGTCACGGGCAAGCACCTGGATTACAGGCGCATGTCCGAAACCGGGGAGCAGATATGGGTGAGGTCGTTCATCAGGATGCTGAAAAATCCGGAGAACGACGACGTAGAGGGCGTCATCTACTCCCTCAACATAACGAATGAAAAGCGGCGCGAGACGGCGTTCCGCATCATAGCGGACCAGGAGTACGATTTTGTGGCGCTGCTCTACCCGAACAGCGGAGAATTCGAGTTTCTCAACCTCAGCAGCAGGCTGCTGAAAAAATATCACGAGGCGCTGGGCGTTCCGAACGCGAAGTTCGACTACGAGAAGATACGCAAGTTCGCCGTCTCCACGTACATCGCCGCTGAGGACCGGGAGCTCTACCTTGAGGGGAGCCGCCTCGGCGTCATGCTCGGCAACCTCGACAGGAACGGCCGCTACGAGATAAACGTGCGCGGCCACTACACGGGGCATCCGGAGGAATTCATGTACCGCAAGATCCAGCACTACTACCTTGACGACAGCAAAGATGCGGTGCTGGTGGTGCAGTCGGACGTGACGGAGGCGCTTCGCAGCCAGCAGAAGGAGATGCAGCGTGTCCAGGACATAGTGGACTCCATCTCTGCGGGCATCAGCGTGCTCGTCATGCCGGACCCGGATCATCTGCGGTTCCAGTACGTCAACAAGCAGATGTACCGCCTGCTGGGGTTCGAGGAGTTCAGCAACGACATAGCGGCCGACCCGACCATCAAGGACAGTCTCATCAGGTCGTACCTGGAGGACGGCTTTTGCGGCCTGCATCCCGACGATGAGGAGCGGGTGAGGAAAACTTTCCACGACAATTACGACGAGCCGTTTTTCATCGTGGACAGGTACCGCACGATGGGCGCGGGCGGGGAGTACCACTGGCTCGAGGAGGAGGTCAAGCTCCGCGAGACGAGGCCGGAGGGCCGGATGTTCTACGCCACCTACCGCGACGTGGGGAACGTGGTGCGCCTGCAGGACGAGCTGAAGGAGAAACTGGCCGAGGAGGTCACGCTGCGCGAACAGGCGATGGTGGCCAACGCGGCGAAGTCGGAGTTCCTCTCCCGCATGAGCCACGACATGCGCACGCCGCTCAACGGCATAATGGGCATGACGTATCTGACGGAGGAGATGGACCTGCCGCGGGAGGCGCGCGACAATCTGCACAAGATAGACACCTCGTCGAAGTTCCTGCTCAGCCTCATCAACGACGTGTTGGACATGACGAAGGCCGAGAGCGGCAAGATAGAGCTGCACCCGGAGCCGTACAGCATGGAGGAGTTCGGGGAATACCTCGTCTCCGCTTTCAAGCCGCTGTATGAGGCCAAGGGGCAGACTTTCAACGTGGAGATGCGCCCCGTGCAGGACGTCGTCCCGATGGTGGACATCCTGCGCTACAACCAAATAATCTTCAACCTCCTGTCCAACGCGGTAAAGTACACGCCGGAGGGCGGGACCATATCGCTGTCGATAAAGGGCGAGCTCGTGCCGGGGCACAGGGAGCGCCTGACCGCCGTGGTCAGCGACAACGGGGTGGGAATGAGCAGCCGGTTCCTGAAAGTGCTGTTCGAGCCTTTCACGCAGGAGAGGCGCAACGATGTCTCCTACGACAGGGGCAGCGGGCTGGGCCTTGCCATCGTGAAAAAGATGGTGGACCTGATGGGCGGCGCCATAGCGGTGGAGAGCGAGCCGGGAAAGGGCACGACTTTCCGCGTGACGGCGGATTTCGATTACATTGAGGGGAAACAGCCGGAAGCGCGTCCCGCAAAGGGCGGCGCGGAGGGCGGCAAAGCTGCGCTCGCCGGGAGGCGCGTGCTGCTGTGCGAGGATCACCCGCTGAATCAGCAGATAACGGAGGCGCTGCTGCACGAAAAACAGGTCTCCGTGGATATGGCCCGGGACGGCCGCGAGGGGCTGTCCATGTTCGAGAGCTCCGTTCCGGGATACTACGACGCGGTGCTCATGGATATAAGGATGCCTGACATGGACGGCTACGAGGCGACGGAGGCCATTCGCGCGCTGGACAGGGCGGATGCGAAGACCGTGCCGATAATCGCCATGACGGCGGACGCCTTTGCCTCGGACGTGAGGAAATGCCTTGCGGCGGGCATGAACGGCCATCTGGCGAAGCCGATAGACCCGGAGAAAATGTACGCCGTCCTTGGCGAGTGGATGGCGAAAGGAAAGGCGGGCGGTGCAGGTGAGTAAGAGCGCAAAGCTGAGAGCGGCCGCCGGCGCCCTGCTGGCCGGTATCCTGGCGATCTCGCTCGCGCAGACGCCGCGGGCCGAGGAGAGCGGCGAGGTGATAAAGGCGGCGGTGTACAACAACTCCACCCTGGCATATCAGGACGAGGACGGCGTCTGGCGCGGGACGGACGTGGAGTGCCTGACCAATGTGGCGCAGCGCGCCGGATTCAGGGTGGAATTCATCGACTCGGCGAACGACGCGGATTTTCTCGGGAACCTGGACAACGGCACCTACGACATAGTGGCGGACGTTGTGAAAACGCCGGAGCGGGAGGCCGACTACCTTTTCAGCGACACCGCGCTGGGCACGAAGAACAACAACCTTGCCGTGCGCGCGGACGACGACCGCTGGGACTACGGCAACATAGAGCAGATATCCCGTATGCGGGTGGGCGTCATAGCCTCTTACGCCAACAACGGGGAATTTCGCCAGTGGTGCGCCCTGCGCGGCGTCACGCCGCAGATAATCGAGTTTGAAAACATCGGGATGATGACCGCGGCCCTCAGCGCGGGCGAGATAGACGGCGAAGTCTACAGCACGATGTACGGAAAAGGGTACACGAGGGAGTTCCGCACCGTCATGGAGTTCCTGCCGGAGGCGTACTATTTCGTCTTCCGCAAGGACGACATCGCGCTGAAAAACATGGTGGACGCGGCGCTCACGCAGATCATCGTCGAGAACAGGGACTACCTCACGAACCTGAACAACAGGTACAGTTACGAGTTCGGCGGCGACGTGGTGCCGCTGTCGGCGGAAGAAAAGGACTATGCGGCGCGGCACAGAGCGGTCAGCGTGGCGGTGCTCACGGGGGATGAGCCGTATTACAGCAAGGCGGCCGACGGCTCCGACCGGGGGATAATTCCGGACTACTACGCGCTCCTCTCCGAATACTCGGGCCTCGATTTCAGCTATGTGAGCTATCCCTCGCAGCAGGCGGCGGTGGATGCCGTGAACGGCGGGGAGACGGATGTGCTCGGCGTGTTCAGCAGCGGGCTCATATCCGCGAGCCAGAGCGGCCTCACCCTGACGGAGGGCATCTCCACCGTCAGCAACGTTCTGTTGACGAGGACGGGCGCCGACATTTCGCAGATCAAAACAGTGGCCGCGAAGCAGCGGGCGCTGGATGGCCTGCGGGATTCCACTTCCGTGCTCGCCGGCGCGACGATGCGCGGGTTCGAAGGGGACGGCTCGTGCTTCGAGGCCATGAGCACGGGCACGGTGGACGCCGCCATCCTTCCTCTGCCGAGCGCCGCGTGGCTGCTCAACCAGACCACCTCCTCGGCGTACAGCATAACTCCGCTGCCCGGCATGACGCTAGAGCTGTGCAGCGCGGTGCGGGACGGCGACAGGACGCTATGCTCCATACTGAACAAGAGCATCGCGGCGACGAGGGAGAGCTTCGACGGCATCGTGACGAACGATACGTTGCCGGAGGACAACTGGAAGACCACGCTGAACAGGATCCCGTCGTACACGGTTGTGATCGTCGCGGGCGTGCTGCTGGCGCTCGTGATCGGGCTCGTCTGGGCGCTCGTCATGCTGAAACGCAGACAGGCGGAGCGCGCGAGCGTGCTTGAGGCGCAGGCCGTGACGGAGCGGGAGCGCCTGCAGCTCGAAGCCATACAGCGGAGCACGGACGAGCACACGAAGTTCTTCTCCAATATCAGCCACGACATGCGCACGCCGCTGAACGCCGTGTTGGGCTTTACGAGGGAGGCGCGCAGGGACGACATCACGCCGGAGCAAAGGGACGGATACCTGGCGAAAGTGGAGACGTCCGGCCGGCTGCTGCTTGACCTGATAAACGACACGCTGACGATCTCGAAGATCAGCAGCGGGAAGCTGACGCTGAACCTGCAGCCCTGCAGCACGACTGAGCTGATCGAGGCGGTGGCGTCGCCCATCCGGGAGGCGGCCGAAAAGAAGGATATAGAGTTCACGGTGGATGATTCCGCGATGCCGGAGCAGATAATAATGGCCGACAGGCTGAACATAGAAAAGATATTCCTGAACCTGCTCTCCAATGCCGTGAAGTACACGCCGGAGGGCGGACATATCAGGTACGCCGTCGTCCAGGAGCCGCAGAGCGGAGACCGGCTGGATTATGTGATGACCGTCAGCGACGACGGGATAGGCATGTCCGCGGAGTATCTGCCCCACATATTCGAGCCGTTCTCTCAGGAGATGCGGTCGGGCTACGAATCCGGCGGCACGGGGCTCGGGCTTTCCATCGTAAAACAGCTCGTGGACCTGATGGGCGGCACGGTGGAGGTGCAGAGCGAGAGCGGCGTGGGAACATCGTTCACCGTGCGTCTGCACTTCAGCGCGGCGGACGCAGACGACGTCCCGGCGCAGCGCGCGGAGGGGGTTCCGGCGGCGGATCTCTCCGGCAGGAAGGTGCTCCTCTGCGAGGACAACGAGATGAATATGGAGATAGCCCTCAGCCTCCTGAACGAGAAGAATATCGCCGCGGACACGGCGCTGGACGGCAGAGAAAGCGTGAAAAAATTCGCGGAGAGCGCAGAGGGCGAATACAGCGCGGTGCTCATGGACATCCGCATGCCGGTCATGAACGGCTACGAGGCGACGGGGGCCATCCGCGCGCTGGAAAGGGAGGACGCGAAAACGGTGCCGATAATCGCCATGACGGCGGACGCCTTTGCCGACGACGTGCAGCGCTGTCTCGACGCCGGCATGAACGGCCACATCGCGAAGCCCATAGATCCGCAGCAGCTTTACGGCACGCTGGCGGCTTTTATAAAACAGCAGAGCTGAAAAATACGAAAAAGGTCCCTTCCGGTCACGCGGACAACACACAAAATCTCCCATGCGGGAATGACGGGTTTTAAGCAGAGCAGCGCAGTGCCAACGGTATTGATGTAATAAATATCGTTGGCCCACTTCATATTTTGCCTGTCTGACCGGAACGGTCGATTTAAGAGATTGCCATATCTATATACCTGCTGACCCAGACTTTTTCACTTCCGCTTGCTGCGGATTTCAGATAGGATCCCATACTTTTTCATGATCTTGAGTACAATTTTGGGATGGCAATAGATTCCCTGATTCTTCAGCCGCAGGCGCATACGGCGCGACATCTGCTCTGGCGAACTGTGAGCTTCTTCGTCGGAAAAGTATCTTTCTCAGCCCGTCCCAATCGTTTCACGTAGTCGTAGCAGCCGCTTCTGTACACACCGGAGGATCGGCACATAGCCGAGACGGAATACGCAGCCCGGTGACAATAGATGATCGGATACTTAAATTTCGGTTTCACATCCTTTATGTGAGCAAGAGAAAATCCCGCAATAATTCGTTTTCCGTTTGCAAACGCTTATTCTCATACTTGTATTCCTGTAAAGCCATTGCAGGCTTTCTCCTCCGTTGCTTAGATAACGAAGGTTCCCTTGGCCGGCATGGGATCGCCCATCCGCTAATTCCGCATTCCCGACTGAAGATTTTTGACTTTCGCCTCTGCGAATCCGTTGCATGATCTCTTTTCGCACGACTGACGGATATTTTTCATATCTTTTCGTCCCGACACAAAAGGCCCTCTAATGTAGCTATTGTCCTACATTAGAGGGCCTTTTGTCTGTTGTCCGTTTTCTGGTTCGGTTCAATCACGGTATGCTCCTTTTTTGATCTCAAAAGGTTTTTTCTGCGCGCGGTCGCCGCCTGCCCCGGGTCCGTGAAGCAGCAGAAAAATATTTCCGAAGCCATGAGCTCAGGCGGGCCGCTGGCAGCACATATGCGTGAAAAGACAAGAAAGTTCACCTGTGCCAACAATGATACATATTGCAGGCTTTTCAGCTGCATTTTTGCAGCTGATCGCGCCCAGACGGGGTGCCCTGGACTGCAGATATCCCCGGAAAATTGTTATTTTCAACAAATATATACCGAACAGTACATTTATTTATTGCCGTATTGACAAATAAGTTCTTGTCTTTAAGTAAACTACCATTGATAGAAAAAATTAAACGTGTAATCTTAAAATCAAAGATAGAATTCAGAGCCACGCCAAATGCCCGCCAGCTGGCGGCGCCGCTCAACCGGCGCTTCATGAAAGAGCTGCCGGAGACGGATGAGGACGTGGCGCGCTTCGCTGAATACATGAAGACCGCGGAGATGCTGGGAGTATATCATGCCCGGTTCAATGTCATAAATTGTGATACGCTCCGTGACGCCATCGAACGCACCGAGAACTCCCATTGGTGATATCTGAGCTGGAATACCCGGGCAAATGAATAAATACGGGGCAGCCTTCCCGGCCAGACTGGAATAATGGATCCTGGCGGCGAAAGGGGTACCCCAGTCCTTTTAAACATTTGATTTGACGGGCGCGCGTGCCGGTCGGCGCATTTATTGATTGCCGCGCAGGCGGATGGGCTTCGGGCTTTGGGCCGGAGGCCGGAAGATTTTTCAGACAGGGATGTAAAAGCAAATAGCTTTACATAAGAAGAGCGTTCGAGACGGCAGAAAGGAAGTTTGTTATGAAATTACCAGGCGTATTGGGCCCCATAGACAGCTCCGAGCTGGGCTGTACCCTCGTTCATGAGCACGTTAACGGCGCATGTTGGAATATGCGGATGTCGTTCCCCGAGTGGTACAGCGCGGAGAAGTTTGTTGAGCGTGCCACCGTTTACATGAAGGCGCTCAAGGCCGAAGGGGTGGATACGGTCATAGACTTTACACCGATAAACATCGGCCGGGATATCAAGTCCATAATCCGGGTGGCGGAGGCCACAGGGATGCAGATGATGTCCGTCATCGGCTTTTATTACGGCGATGACGCGTGGATGCACGGCGCCACCGAGGACATTTTCTACGGCATCTTCATGCACGATATCGAGAAAGGCATGGAGGGCACCGGCATCAAGCCCTGCATTATAAAGGTGGCCACAGACGCCCACGGCATAAGCCCCATCAACCGCATGATACTTAGAGCCGGGGCCAGGGCCTCCATCGCCTCCGGTCTTCCGATATACACCCACGCTTCCCACTATAACGGTATGGGCAAGGCCCAGCAGGACGTCTTCGAGGAGATGGGCGTCGACCTGAGCCACGTCTGCATCGGCCACTGCGGCGACACCAGCGATGTGGATTACATCGAGGATATCCTGAAACGCGGCAGCTATGTGGGGCTTGACCGCTTCAGTTTTGACAACATAAACCCCCTTGAAAACCGCGTGCGCACCGCCTGCGAGCTGGTAAAGCGCGGCTATACCGACAGGCTCTTCCTCTCACACGACCGGGTGGTGTGGCCGGTGAGCGATTTCTATGAGAACCTGCCCGATTACGATCCCGACACCGAGACCCTGGATATGCGCTATCTGAACCGGGTGGCCATTCCGGAGCTGATGAAAAACGGTATCACCGGGGAGCAGATACACACGATGCTTTACAAAAACGTACCCGCTTTCTTTGAAAACAGCATGGGCTGACGCCTGGCGTCGGAAAGGAGAAAATAGCATGGAAAACAAAAATGTGGACAGATGGCTGTCCGAATGGAAGCCCTCGTGCTCGGAGAGGGTGCTGAAGGCGCGCAACCGCACCATCAAATCCCCGGAAATATGCCTCGAGTACGCTCGCTGCGAGATGGCTGTGCTCGAAGAGAATAAAGGCAAAAACGTCCCCCGCATCAAGGAGCGGGCCCAGATACTGGATCGCTACCTGCGCACCCGCACCCTGTACATAATGGAGGATGAGCTCATCGTCGGCAATGTGAACAGCAAGCTGCGCGGCTCCATAATCTCAGGCGAGCTCTACAACGTGCTGCTGGAGCAGGAGCTGAACGACCCGAAGATAGGCTTCGATATACGCGACGTGGACCGCCACGACATCACGCCGGAGGAGAAAAAAGAGCTTAACGAGGTCATCATCCCCTATTTTCACGGTAAGACCATGGAGGAAAAACTTTTCAGCCGCCCCGAGGTGACGGAGGAGATCCGCCAGAACAGCTTCGGATGCACCTCCAAATGCCCCCATATCCCCAACGCCGCAGAGATGATGGTGCGTCAGGATGCCGGCCATATGTTGGCCAACTACGAGAAAGTGCTGAAAATAGGTCTGCTGGGTATCCGTGAAGAGGTGGTCTACCAGAAAGAGAAGAACCTGTCCTCATATATCCATTACGAAAAAGAAAAGCGGGACCTGTTCTATGAATCCGCGCTGATATGCATCGATGCAGCCCTGGCCATGTGTGAGCGTTACGCAGACCTGGCCGCCGGCATGGCGGAAAAGGAGAGCGACCCGAAGCGCAAGAAGGAGCTGGAGCGCATCAGCGCCAATTGCCGCCAGGTGCCGGCCCATCCCGCCCGCGACTGGTGGGAGGCCCTGCAATCCATCTGGATGGTACACGTGCTCATCCTCTGCGAACAGCGCAACTACGGCGACTCCATGGGACGCCTGGACCAGTACCTGTACCCCTACTACAAAAAGAGCGTGCTGGAAGAAAAGACCATGACCCGGGATGAGGCCATAGAGTTAATGGAGCTTCTGCTCGTTAAGATGGCCGAACAGACCGAGCTTTACGACTACGGCAACGCCAAGCTCCAGCCCAGCATGAACCCCACGCTGAACGTTTTGGTGGGCGGCCAGACCCGCGACGGCAAGGATGCCTGCAACGAGGTCACTGAGCTTATACTGGAGGCCGATATGGAAGTGGGCCTGATATCTCCGGAGCTGGCTTTCCGCGTATGGGAAGGAACGCCAGAGAAATACCTGATGTGTGCCGCAAGGAGCCTGCGTCTGGGCCGAGGCAAGCCGAAATTTTACGGAGATAAATGCGCCATCCAGATGGAGAAGAACGCCTATCCAGGCTTAACCACAGAGGATGCCCGGGATTACGCCGTTATCGGCTGCGTGGAAATAGGCATACCCCACATAACCCAGCAGCACAGCTTCACTGGCCTTACGAACCTGGCAAAGATAATGGATGTCACCATCCACAACGGCAAATGCTCCATCTGCGGCCAGCAGATAGGCCCGCAGACCGGCGATGTTCACGATTTCAAGACCTTCGAGGAGTTCAAGGAGGCCTTCCGCAAGCAGGTGTTCTACTGGACGGAATACCTGGTTCGCGGCGTAAAGGTGGAGATGGACAACCAGGCGGAATTCGTGCAGTCCCCCCTGTGCTCCTGCCTGCTTGAAGGGCCGATACAAAAGGGCAAAGACCTCATTGAGGGCGGAGCTTGGTACACGGGCTACGGCCTGTTGGTGGGAGGCACAGCGGATACCGGCGACGCCTTCACGGCCATTGAGAAGCTAATATACGAAGAAAAGCGCGTATCATGGGATGAAATGCTGAAGGCCCTGGACGACAACTGGCAGGGCCACGACCGTCTGCTTGAGATGTGCAGGCACGGCGTTCCCAAGTACGGCAACGATATCGACGAGGCCGACGCCAACACCGCCTACGGCCTTAACTGCTGGCTCGACTCCATCGAGTATGTCAACACCAGACGCGACCTCATCCCGAAGGCCGGCGGCAGCTACCGTGCGGCCATCCTCATCGGCAATGGCGCCGTGGCCATGGGCAACTCCGTGGGCGCCCTGCCCAACGGGCGGCCCCACCCCGCGCCGCTGGCCGACACCACCTCTCCCGTGCAGGGCATGGACGTCAACGGCACGACGGCGGCCATCAAATCGGCCTCCAAGCTGCCTCAGAGCCGGTTCACCATGGGTACGGCCCTCAACCAGAGGTTCTCCCCCCAGCTTATGGCCACAGAGGACGACCTGAAACGTTTCTGCGCCTACTTAAAGACGCTGGAGGAGCTGGGCGTATTCCATTGCCAGTTCAATGTCATAAGCAGTGCCCTGCTCCATAAAGCCATGAAGGAGCCCGACAAATACAGGGATCTGCTGGTGCGCGTTTCGAGCTTCGTGGCCTACTTTGTGGAGCTGGACGCGATAGCGCAAATGGATATTGTCAACCGTACCGAGCACGAGACCTGGTAGGACCGGGCCCGGGCAGATACGCATGGAAGTATAAAGCAAAGCCGGAGGCATCACGGTATGCCCCCGGCTTTTCCTTTATAAAATGGCTCCTTTTCTTTTCCGGGCCATTCCTGACGGCGGCGCTCCAATCTGTCCGACTGTGGAGGAGACCTGCCGGCTTAGGAAGTCATCGCGAAAGTCGCCGAGCAGCTGGCAAAAGTCATTTGACTTTTTTATTTTTTGCCCCGAAAGACAACACGAAATATCACACAAAAAATAAAGGGCCGCATAACGATGCGGCCTTTTATGGTGCAGCGGAGCAATCCAAATCCGAACCCATATTCTCTTTTTTTAGGGCAGTTTTTACATCACCAAAGGTGATAGTTTCCGTCTCATCCTTGTAGTTGAAGGTGATCACCACCTTGTCATCAAAAAGATAAATAGAGTTGACAAAAGTATCAATGAGCATCTTGCGATAGGATACTTGGTGTACATCTGGCTTGCGGAAGCGGTGCAGCCAGAAGGTCGCAAACTCGGCGCTCACCTTTGGTTTGATTAGCTTTTCGTTGGCAATCTTTATCTCAAGGTCATCCCTGACTGCTTCCAGCTCTTCCAGCCTGCTTTTTGTGGACTTGGTGAGGATGCCCTGCTGTATGGCGTTGAGCAAGTTTTGTATGCCAGTTTCGGTCTCCCGCAACTGCTGTTCGTAAAGCGGCAGGTTGGTATTCTCTTTGTCCTGTAAATCCATAATCATGGAAACAATAGCTTCAATAGCATTGTCATCCATGACCAGTTTTATGATGGCATCAACAACTAAATCTTCAATCCATTCCTTTTTGACTGACTTTTTGTGGCAATCAGCCCGACGCTTCTTCACAGACACACATTTGTAGTAGCGGTGGACTTGATTGGTATGACTCACGCCACTTTCCCCGCAAAGGTATGCCCCGCAATAGCCGCAAAACAGCTTTGTTGTCAACAGATAATCTTCCTCTGCCTTATGACGGGCAGGAGCTACCCTGTTTTTCGCTAATTTCTCTTGTACCCTGTCAAACATATCTTGCGGTACAATAGCAGGAATACCATCCGGCACAACTGTATCTCGAAAGCGAAACTCTCCTATATAACGACGATTTTTTAACATGTGCTCGACGCTATTGTAAGTCATAGGCTGATTGCGCGTATTCTTTATACCATGCTCATTGAGCCAGTCTCGAATCTGCGTCATGGTTGCGCCCTCATCATATTGCTTAAAGATTTCCAGTACAAAAGGCGCTGTTAACGGGTTAATCTGAAAATGCTGCTCGTTATCCACAATATAACCAGATGGTAATGTGCCGCCATTGTATTTGCATTTGAGAGCATTATCGGTCATGCCACGAATGACCTTCTCGGAGAGGTCGGCAGAGTAGTATTCCGCATAGCCTTCGAGGACAGATTCGAGAATAATGCCCTCCGCACTATCGGAGATGGCCTCCGTTGCAGACACTACTTTGACACCGTTGCGTTTCAGGAGAGACTTATACCGAGCACTATCGTAGCGATTTCGAGAGAATCTGTCCAGTTTCCAGACGATAATCATATCGAACAACTTTTTACTACTATCTCTAATCATATTCTGGAACTCTGGGCGATTGTCCGTCTTGGCAGAAAAGGCACGGTCAATGTAGGGACGTAGTATTGTAATATCATTTTTTTCTGCAAATGCCGTACATTCACGGAGTTGCCCTTCAATAGATTCTTCGCGTTGATTATCGGAGGAATAACGAGCGTAGATTACAGCAGTCATTTATCCCCCTCCATCATTGAAAACAAAGTTTCCTTCAGCTTCTCATTCATGGGGGATTTAGGATCAAAACACATTTCAATAAACTGTCGCATTTCCTCTTTATCTGGCGTTATCTTCGGATTAAACTCATATGTTGTCCCCTGTGGTTTGTCCGTCCGGGCAAAAAGATAATCCAAAGACACATCAAAAAAATCCGCATAGCGCCGGAACAATTCTACGGAGGGGGTAGATTGTCCGTTTTCATGCCTGTTCACGCTGGACTGCGTAGAACCAATGGCTTCAGCTAACTTTACCTGTGAGATACCAACACTCTCGCGTAAGGCTTTTAACCGTTTACCCACTTCTTTCATCTTTAAAACCTCCAATATGAGTTGTCCTTATTATAACTCAATTGGCATAGAAATGCAACCCAAAGGCCAATATTGTTTTTGGATTATTCGGTTACGATAAAACCGCCTAAATGGAATAACCGCGAAATCACATAGTAAAAACGTAAAAAATAGGGGGAAGACAAATGTCTTCCCCCTATTTGAATCACTTAGCTTCGTCGGCATTGTCTATTTCAACTTCGCTGATTTCAGCAGGAACAGTATCTTTAAGCTCTTTCACAGTAGCTTCTATTTTGGTGTTTATCCAAGTATCAAGGTCACTATATACCTGAGAAAGTACCTCTTTCTGAGAGTCACTCAGGATTTTCATAACGTTATCCTTAGTCTGGGCAAACGCCTTTTCCCACTCTTCTTTGGTAAATACACCCTCTTTTTTGAGCGTGTCTACCAAAGTCTGATTGGTGGCCGTGACAGCATCGGCAATTATCTGTTCAGCTATGGCAATATATTCATTGGCAACATCATTATTGGTGTTTGCCTGAATCTCCTGACTTTTCTTCTTGAGAAGAATTACCACGTAAGCTGCAACAGCACCAAGCAGAGGGATTATCACTATCTGAAGAATCTGATAAATTATATCAAGCATTTCCTGTTTCACTTTGTTACCTCCGTATTACCATGTATTTTTGTTTTACCCGTTCTGCTCTTGCTCCTGTCGATAACAGGAACAAGCGGTTTCTTTAGCCGTATTAGCATCTTCAAAATCTTTAGTATTAACTTCGGGTTCTACGGGAGTGTCATTGATAGCATTTATATAATCCAAGAACTGTTGCATTAAGAATCCCGAATTTGCCAGTTCTGCGGTAAACGCCGAAAACCCTGAATCATCTTCGAGAGTTTTATAATCCATCTCAGTGGCATCTTTTATTCCTTTGAGCTTCTCAATAACATTAGCATAAGTCTCATCATTCGCAAATTCTGCAAGACTTGTCTTTGGATTACGTTCTTCGGTATAACGACCAATAATATCGTCAATCTGAGCAACAATATCTTCAGCACCTTCGGCCCCAGAACCATTTACTTGGTCGCGAATAACCGAAAGAGCCTGAATCATCTCCGCAAGCTGAGCTTCATACTTATCTATCCAAGACTGAACATAATTCTTTTGGTTTTCTTTAAACTTATATTCCCAAGAATCGTCCTTGCCTTCGTCGGCAAGTGCTTTCATTTCTTTTTCCAAGTCTTGGATATATTTTTTTCTTTTGTCGATGGTATCCATCAACCCAACAGCGGAAGTGGCATAAGTAGTATCACTTTGCTTAGCATCAGCATAGACATTCCAACCATAGCCATCAGATTCGTTGAAACTCTTTATGGCGGCTTCTCCGGCAGTTTTACGCTGCTGTACCTGTAATGTCTCATAAAGCTTAATCTTAGCCGCAAGAAGCTCGTTGCTCTTTTGGAGTTGCGCTAATTCGTCAATCTCATCCGACGTTGCAGTTCCATTTTTTTTAAGTTCTTGAAGTTCCGCAATACGAGATATTGCAGTTTCGTATTCAGAGTTCATGCTTTCGAGCGATGACGTTGTTTCATCATACGCTTGTTTAGTAGCATCAACATTGTCTTGTATGCTTTGCTGATACTGGTTTGAAAGACTTACAACAGCTGCAATACCTCCTGCTGCAAGTAAAAGCCAACCGACAGGATTAGTCGCCAACCAAATAGCCGTTGCCTTAATTGATGCCCATAAAGATGCAACGTAAGCATCCAACGCAGCTACCTGTACGTCAGTGGCAGTAGCATTCGCGTATCTGGCTGCAATTTCTGCGGCTTCCGCCTCAGTATAGCCATGCTTCATCAAAATTTCCTTATACTGAGCCTCGGACAGCTTATCGGTTGCAAGTCGAGACATATTCGTGCTTATTTGCTTCTCAACATCTTGACTAATTGAAGTTTTTTGTTTATCATTTAGCTTAGTGAGCACCAAAAATTCTTTATTCTGAGCTTCAGTAATTTTATAGGTGGCATCAGTCATTTTAATGGTCGAATCAAGACTTTCTATATCAAATCCGTTGTTAACCAAAGTCTTTTTGGCCAGTGTTTTTTGAGAATCCGTTAAAGTAGATAAATTTCTGGCAATATTAGCCGGTGCTGTTTTCTGCGTAATGCCGCTTAATGCAGCATCAATAGTGCCTTTTAATACCAAATCATTTTTAAAAGGGGAGTAATAATAAATGCCACTTAATTATTGTTTCTGTCCCAAGTGCGGATTTATCTCAAGAACTGATGAAAAAATATGTTGTATATGTAAAGTTCCTTTAATTGATACGGGAATAGAAGATGATCTCTCCATTCTTCCCGACTCAAAAGAAGAAGTCGAATTAAGACAAAAAATATGGAACGAACAAATTGTGCCTATGGGACAGCTTGAAAAATTTAAATGGCGTGCAGTATATTTTGACATGGTTCCCGCAAATCCTCTTACATCAGAAGAAATAATGCAGCAGCTTGAAGAAGAAAGAAAACGCGAAGAAGAAAATGTTCCCAAATGCCCCACTTGTGGTTCAACAAATATTCACAAACTCAGTAATCTTGAAAGAGGGGCATCAATAGGATTCTTCGGCATTTTTAGCAAAGAAATAAATAAAACATTTAAATGCAATAACTGCGGATATACTTGGTAAAAGCTTATTCTATTCTTTTTCCCCAGTGGCAATAGAAACCACTTACAATTTTTCCCGCATAGCGGTTGATTTGGACTATCCCATAACGATCATAAGGCTCGTATCGTGAGCATGACCGTTCCGATATTATAGTCTCTGAGCAGTCTAAGCCGGAATTATTTGTATCGACTTAGCTTTGTTGCGGATTAGCTTGCGCTTTCCCGGACGAGAATCGTATAAACTCGCCGTCTATAACAGACCAGTTTCATCGGTTTTTCTAAAGCTTCTCTTGCTTACAGTACGATTACGCTGCAAGTTCGTTCCGTGTCACCACCAGAAGCTTCGCGGGCATATTAAAACCCTTCATTTTGGGTTTACTCGCGCTCTTATTATTTGCTATTAACGCCCATCCTGCGGCGATAGCTGGAATCAACACTTTGATTTTTGCCATGCTGTCGGCAACTTTGAGAATGCCATTGAGAACATCAAGAACAAATTTCACAAGGTTACTGTCAAGCACATTTTCGGAAAGCGACTGAAATGTCGCTGAAAGCTGGTTGAGTTTACCCTGTATACTATCCAAATACCGCTGATTCTCTTTTTCAGCAGATCCAGAACTATTCAGCGCAGTATTGTATGAATTCTCCACTACGCTGAAATCTGACAAAATCGCCGCACCAATGTTTGCCTGCCTCTTACCAAAAAGCAGTTCAAGAACGTTCGCCTGAGAAACGTCAGTAAGATCTTTCCAGACTTTTGATAAATCCCTAAGCATATCGTAGCTGGATTTAAAAGTCTGGTCATCTATCATTATATCAACGCCAGATAGCGATTTAATTTCATTCCTAAGCTTTGATACACTATCTGCCATACCATCCGTATCTTCTCCTGCCGACTCCATAGCTGTTTTGCTCGACCTTAACCTCATTGACATTGTTTTTAAGGCAGTACCAACAGTATCGGCATCTTGAACAACCGTATTCGCCCCTGTAAAAAGTGCAACAGCTTGCTCAAAACTATTGCCTGCTTCTGCCATTGCGGCAGAAGACCTTTGCATACCCTCACCGATATCGCCAGCAGAAACAGCATAATTGTTGGAAACCTCATTAAATACATCCACTACGCGCTGCATCTGGTCTGTGCCCAACCCGAAACCTTGCATAGTAGAAATCAACGATTTTGTAGCATCGTCAATGCTCGCTACATCGTCGCCAACATTCTTATACATGATTGCGGCGTTGGAAAGCTGAGTTGCTTCGGATAAAGAATAGCCAAGACGGGCATAATCTGCCGTAGCATTTACAACATCAGTTATAGTAGCTCCAAGAGCTTGAGCTCTATCCGCAGCACCACTCAAAAAAGATCTATATGTACTGTCTGTTTCATCCGTAACTTTTTTGAGTTCTGTCATGGCTGTATCTATTGCAACAACGTTTTCATAAACTTGCCTAAGCCCATCTCGCAATAAATTTACACCAAACATTGATGCTATATATATAAACTTTTCCTTAAAAGCTCTTGTTAACTTTTGCCCCAAGCTTTCTGTTTCAAGCCCTGCGTCTCGAATCCTTTGCTGGAGCTTTAAGAAGGCTTCTTGTCCCTCTTGCACGGATTCAAAATCTTGCCCTCGAATTTTTTGAATTATTTCCTGTAATTGGGCTGCAAGCAAAGGATTCCGTGCTACTATTTGTTGTACCTGCAAATAATAAGCCTGAGCACGAGCAGCAAGCTTATCCCATGAAACAGAAGCGTTCGTAACTTTGTTTAGATTGGTGCTCGCGCTTCTGGCTTTTGACAAGAGCGAAGGAAGTCTGCTAACCTCATTGTTAAACTCATTAAGTTTTTCTACAGGAGCATTGTCTCCCAATTGCTGCAACTCTACCATAAGTTTCTCAGCTTCAGCTCTGGCCGCGCTATATTCCTGAAGCTGTGTACTATTAGTCAATCCCGCTGAAGAACCAGTGTTAAAAGTCCCGCCCTCAGCAAAAAGCTTTGAGTTTGATTGAAAAGTCCTTTGAGCTTTTTCCCCTTCTTGTTCTAACTGGGAATAGTATTCACGCATTTGGAGTAGCTCAGGGCTAACTTGAGTTAAATTTTGAGTTAAACGCTCAAAATATGATGTCCATGATTCCCCCATGAATGTAGTTTGTTTGGCACTTTCCTTAATAACTGCATTATCTTGTTGCCGAGCCACGGTAACAGCCTTTATGCTCTTTGCTTGATCTAAAGAATTGGTTTTAGCACTCACAGTAAGCGCATTTTGTAAACTTTTAGCAACAGCCGAAGTATCGGCGGTAAACTTAATAGTTCCATATTGTTTTTGAAACGTAGAAACTATATTTTTTAAGTCTTGATACAAAAGACTTGTATCAACTCCACCACTCTCTAATGCCGTAAAAGTTAGTTTTATGGGTTTTCCCATTTAATTATTCCCCCTCCTTTCCTATAACGTTTATAAATGCCATTCTTTAGGATATTCTACATGTACGAGAGGATATTTTTTTTCAAATTCCGCAATCGAGCGATTGATAAAACCATTCGCTTCACGCTTTGCCTTACTGCGAATCCAATAACTTTTTTCCGTTCCATTGTCGCTCTTATCGGGGGTAGAATAACTCCACCAACTGGGCTTTCCCTTACCGCCATTGGTTGACCACCAAAACCCATATACGGGCTTAGTGCTATATCCTTGAGTAAAAAGAGCAAAAATATCTTTAACGCCTACACCCGTAAAATATACTCGACCTCCATAAACCCGATCTAAAGATGGGCGATACAAAGAAGCATCCGAAAACAGGACGCGAATGACCCATTGGCCATCCTTGTTTTGCGTAGGAGTACCTATGTTAATGCCGCTCATATCAAAATGTGCATCAGGTTCTCTTACTACACTCAAAAAAGCATTGACAAGAGTATCTCTTAACTCTACCGCAATCTGATAAATATCTTCTTTTGTATATGTGGTAAAAGAATACCCCGCATCTTCAACGTCTTTCCCCCCATCTTCCGTTTTAAGATACTGCGCAACTAATTCCTTTAATTCATTTTCGGTTATCATTCCTGCTCACGTTCTTGCTTGCTTTGCTCATAATCAAGAACGCTATATGCAAGTTTTTTCTCATCGAATTTGGCCAAAGTATTAAAATACTCGGTTATCTTCTCCGCAGTAAAAACATTACCATTTTCATCTTGCTGTTTACTTATTCCATCCAATACCGTTCCAAGAGCGCCAAGAAGATTAGCTATAGCCTTTTCCTTTATTACAAGACTTTCTATCAACTCATTATTTTTATCATGTAGAATAGTTTGTTTTTTCCATTCGATAGCCTCTTCGATTTCTTTATCAAGAATAAACATTCCATCAATTCTGCCCGATATATCGTCCATGATAGACGTGTTCTTGATAAGGGCATACAGCTTATACAACTCGACATCTGTTTTAACATTGGTATAAGCTCTTAAAATACAAATAGCTTTGGCGAATTCTTTAGCATAAGCGTGATATTCACCTTTATCGTCAAAACACATATTTGCAGCATCTTCTACCAATATTGCCCTTTCATCATACGGAATAAAGCTCTTTACTTCTATTTCAAGTACCTCATCTTCCAGAGCGTACTTTAAAGTCACAGGATTTTTTTGAGTAAGTTTGGTCAACTCAACTATCTTATTTGCAGATATTTTCTTAGCCATCTACCGGATTCTCCTTTATGTCAAGTATTTGTTCTTCTTTTTGTTTGTGCTTTATAACCAGAGGAGCATCTAAATCCGGCAATATGCCTTGTTCTTTTAGATCGGCAAGCGTTAGACATATGCTCTCGGCACAATCGTCTCCCACTCTAAGCCCATAACACTTCTCAACAAAAGCAATTGCCTGCTGTTTCAGTTCTTCTCTCTTAATTCCTTTCCCCTGTCGAAACCCCACTATTTTACGCCAACCTGTAGGCATATGTAGTTCATAGGGAATTTCATGCTCAATGCAATATCCAATAATAGCTCCCTGTATTCGTGACAACATTATCAAAGTTCTTGGAGAGTCCTGCAAAGCCACATCTTCAAACACCACTCTGTCAGGCTTTATCTTGCCGATTACTTTAATAATTTCCGCAATCATTATGGGAACACGTTTATTTCCATCCTTCTCTTTATGCTTGTCCAAAATCCCCCATCTCACAAGATCGGGGCCATTGAAAAGAGCATATCCAGTTTTTTGTGTGGATTGGTCAAATCCTAACGTTCTCAAATTTATTCTCCTTTAAAAAAAGAGGGACGGTTATCCGTCCCTCTTTTTATCATTCATCAAGTCGCATTGTTAGCAAGCTCAATCATGTCGATGAAGTTACCATCATCGTCAGTCATGAGGTCGCAAGTGAAAGTAAGCGTACCGGGGTCGCCATTATTACTATTGGTGATGGTAAATCCCGGCTGAGGCTGGCATTTGTAAACCTTATAAAGCATCTTAGTGGTAGCACCAGTAGAATCTTTATAAAGAGTTTCAGCTTCGATAGTAAGAATACCCGGATAAGTCTGAGCATCCACATGAAGCACACGAGCACCAGTCGCATAAGCATGTTCGTAATACACTACATATTTAGTTCCAACTACAAACGTGCCGCTCACGGTGGTTCCCGCTGCCGTAATGCCGGTCATCGGAGTGCCACAATCATCGGCAAGTGTAAACACATTAATAGTGCCAGCCACGGCAGTCTTGCTAATTGTAAGAGAGTCCGCTTCGGTGGCCGTAATTACCTCTCGCACAACAAAATCTCCAGTATCAGAAATATCCGCACCGCTCATAATGGAGAACAGCTCAAACGGCTGAATCTGACACTCGAACGCGATGGTTCCGCCCTTCTCACCAGTAAAAGAAACCTTCCTGCCATGCTGATAGCCGCCATAAGCATATACGACTTCCCCAGTAACTTCAGTAGTAGTCACATTGGCATAGTCAATGTAATGAATAGGAGTCTGAGTAGCGTAATCTTTGACAACGCCATTGCAAACCTCGCGGTTCGCTTTTATCTTAGCCATATAATCAATCCTTTCTGTTATTGTTTATGGACATCCGTATACCACGGGTCGCAATCGTATGCGTCTTCGCCCCAAATTGCCCACCTCGTAGACGCTATGTCGAGTGAAAAATTAGAATTTATACGAGAAAACTGGTCATAGAATTGATACAACGTCAAATCCCAAATATTGAAAAGATTATATCCATAAGCTTTTGCAGCTACCGCAGGTATCAAATTTTCAAGCCTAAGATCTTCGTTGGTTGTAATCGCGGCCTTTGAACGCCTAAGCTTATCTCTGCCAATTTTCATTTTAATTTTCAGGGCCCTTACCTCTGGCGTATCCTTTTCATCAAAATCATCCGTAGCCTTGTCCGATGAGTTTATGAGAGCTGTGGCAAACGGAGATATGTGGGATTTAAAATTCCCCGATTATACTTGTTGCAAGGACATCTATGATAAATTGTGGACTGGAAATATTACCGATTGGGAGAGCAGAGGTCTTCCCGTCCTGATATACAACAGCATTCCCGCAAAAGAGCTATATGACAAAATTATGGAACATGCATGGAAAACGGGAGAACCGGGAGTTTCATTTATAGATGCTATGGATAGAGGAAATCCGAATCCCCTATTTGGCCATGTAAAAAGTACAAACCCCTGTGCGGAGTTTTGTTCTGTTCCCTATAATTCTTGCAATCTTGGGAGCATCAATCTTTCTAAGTTTGTTCATGATGGGATTTTCGATGAGGAAGCGTTGAGGCATACCGTAGCCATAGGAGTCAGATTTCTCGATGATATGATAACAGTCAACAATTTGCCTTTGGGTAAGATAGACCAGACAACCAAGGAGCTTCGCAGCGTGGGGCTTGGAACAATGGGATTGGCCGACATGTTGTATGAAATGAAAATCCCTTATGATTCGGTTAGAGCCAAAAAGTTTGTCGATCAACTTTATAGCACAATATACATGGCAGCTTTGGACGAGAGCAAATTGCTTGCAAGACAAAAGGGCGTTTATCCGGCATACAAAACAAGCGAGTGGGATAATAAGCACATCAGAGTAAGAAACAGCAACTTCCTTTCCATTGCCCCCAACGGCAGTATAGGGTTTATCAGCGACACAAGTTGTGGAATAGAGCCGAACTTTGCTCTTGTTTATCACAGGAGAACAGCCACAGGAGAAGATTATAAGGTAGTTAATAGGGTGTTTCTCGAAGCACTTAACGCTGCTGGACTTGATGCGGACAAAATAATTCCGCTGGTGGAACGTAATAACGGAAGCGTCCGTGGTCTTGATGCCGTCCCCGACGAAATACAGAAAGTTTTCGTGACGGCAGGTGATATATCCCCCAAGTCTCATCTGGAAATAATGGCTATAATACAGCGACACGTAGATCTTTCTGTGAGTAAGACAATAAATATGCCTAATGATACTACGGTTGAGGATGTCAAAGATATCTACAAGCTGGCTTGGGAAAGCAAATGCAAAGGCATAACAATTTATAGAGATGGTTCCAGAGAGAACCAGACGCTTAGTGTGAAATCGTCGGATAATTCCTCAAGCAACGAAAAGCCTGTAGCAGAAGATAAACCTACAGTTCATAAGGGGCTGGGACGCGGAGATATTGTAAAAGTTGATGATGATCTTTTGAGCATGAAGCGTACAATTCGCAACGGCTGCGGCAAGTTCTATCTTCACCTTGATTTTGACGAGGTGACGGGAGAGCCTATGGAATCATACATCAACCTTACGGGAAATGGGTGTCGCAGCAATCTTGGCCTCATATCTCGTCTTATTTCTCTTTCTTTGAGAGCTGGCGTACCCATAGAAGCCATTATTGACCAGTGCCTTAGCGTTGATGTTTGCCCTGCTTATATGCGAAGGACAACTCAATATCACGATACTTCAAAAGGAACATCCTGTGGCTCTGCAATTGGTTGGGCGCTTCAGGAGCTTAACTCAAAAATACAGGATATGTGTTTCGATGAATTTGACGAAGAAGATGCCGGTAATCCCGATACCGAAAGCGTGGAGAAACGTTGCACCTCCAGTTCATGCTCCTGTGAAGATTATAAGGAAAGCCCCATACCTACTCCTCAGCCAATTAAACCAGAGAATCTTTGTCCCGAATGTGGAGAACCCTTAACGCACGAGGGCGGATGTATTACGTGTCCGAATTGTGGTTGGAGCAAATGCAGTTAAAATGTAAAAATAAGGGAGAGCAAAAATGCTCTCCCTTTGGGGCTGGAACGGATACACGATTTATTTTATGACGGGTATGGTGATTAAAAATGAAGATTAAAAAAATCATGGCACTACTTGTTACAATAACAATGCTCATAGTTCTGACGGCCTGTGGCAGCGAGGCAGAGAAAGTCAATTACAATATATCACAGCAAGCTGATTATTTCGAGTGTGAACGCAGAATCACAGTGTATAATGCTCGTACAGACCTTATAATCCTGACAGCGGAAGGGTACATGAGCATCAGCAACAATTCTGAGAATGAGCTGGTCGTAACATGTAAAGTGGGGCCTGACCAATATAAGAAAAACTACATTTATTTGAACGATTATACGATGTATGTCGTTGAGGATATCAGCGGAACTCATACTGACCCATATCATTATAAACTTTATTTCCATACTGAGGTTCTGCCTGACGTTGAAGTTAAGCCGTAATTGGAGGAAATACTAATGGATATAAAAATTAAAAAAATAAGAGATACTGCTATAATACCGACACGAGGTTCAAAGTTCTCGGCGGGATACGACCTCTATGCGAACATAGAACAGTCTGTTGTAATTAAAGCGGGAGAGACAGTTAAGATACCCACTGGAATAGCTACCGAAATCCCCATTGGACACGTGGCACTGATATTTGCGAGAAGTGGTCTTGCTACGAACAAAGGGCTTGCTCCTGCCAATGCCGTAGGCGTGGTAGATGGAGACTACAGGGGCGAATGGATAGTCGCACTTCATAACCATAACAGCGAAGCTCATATGATCCACCCCGAAGACAGAATAGCTCAGGTGGTATTTATGCCATTCGACGAGGTTGATTTTGCAGAGGTCACAGAGCTTCCTGAAAGCGAACGGGGAAGCGGTGGATTCGGGAGCACAGGGGCATAAGACAGCGCGGAACATGGGGGGCAGCTATTTGGACAGACGAGAAAACCATATTAACAGCGCAAATATTAAATCGTACAAGATAGAAGCTATTGCCCGCTGTATTATGCCGTATATTCTATCTTTTTGCAAAAGTGATGAGGGACAGCGGGAATTTGCTGAATGGAAAGCACAGCGAGACGCCGAACAAGCGCAAAAAGGCAAAGAGGACAAGATAAACTGACGCACTAAAGGCGGGGGTATCGTACAACACG
>Ga0268263_1000308_pt1 | contig 96263 bp, 83 predicted proteins | sample Biomet5_FD_190358 | JGI IMG/M metagenome (GOLD analysis project Ga0268263, IMG submission 190358) | Microbial communities from bioreactor (seeded with sewage sludge) at LBNL, California, USA - Biofuel metagenome 5 (SPAdes) (version 4) | ecosystem: Engineered > Bioreactor > Anaerobic >... | reverse complement strand
CGGCGGATAAGCAGACGCTGAGCGGGACGTATGGCGATACGATCACGCCGGCCCCGAACACGTACACCGGGTTCACGTACATGCCCGGCAAGACGGACCCGACCGGGACGATCCAGGTGCCTGCGGACAACGACCTGGTGATCAAGCTGTACTACGACCGGAACACTTACGACTACACGGTACAGCACTACCAGCAGAATCTGGACGGGACGTACAAGGAGATCACGGCGGATAAGCAGACGCTGAGCGGGACGTACGGCGATACGATCACGCCGGCTCCGAAGTCTTACACCGGGTTCACGTACATGCCCGGCAAGACGGACCCGACTGGGACGATCCAGGTGCCTGCGGACAACGACCTGGTGATCAAGCTGTACTACGACCGGAACAACGTCGACTACACGGTGAAGTACTACAAGGATAGCACGACGGACGGGGCCAACTTGCTGGATACCGATACGGGTACGGGCGTGTTCGGGGATCTGATTCCGTACAGCACGACCAACGCCAAGCCTGACGGCTACAAGTTCGACTCGGTGAGCGGGCAGACGGTCATCACGGAAATTGCTGCGAACAACGTGCTGAACGTGCTGTACGTGAAGGACAGCTTCGGGTACACGGTGAACTACTACTACCGCACCGGCAACACCGGCGTGGACGCAAACGACTACACGCTGCTGACCACAGTGAGCGCTCAGGGCCTGTTTGACAGCGAGATCCCGTTCGCAACCGGGAAGAACCTGCCCAACAGCATCGCGGTGCCCGACCACTACAACCTCCCCGGCACCGCGGCCGGCATTGGCACGGCGCCCTACAAGGTCACCAGCAACCCGCAGAACAACGTGGTGAACGTCCGGTACGAGCCGACCCTCTACACGCTGCACTACGAGTTCGCCGGCGATACCGCGGACCTGCCGGCCGGCCACGCCGAGCCGCCCGTCGATCAGACCTTCTCGGTGATCGCGCCCCCGACGATCGGAGCGCTGCCGGGCCTGCCGACTGGCTGGATCGTGGAAGGCTGGAACACGGTGGGCGACCAGAGCGGAACGGCGTACGCCCCCGCCGCGCTCGCGGACACCCTGTTCCCGCCCACTGACAGCGCAACCGTCACGCTCTACGCGAATTTGACGCGTGAGACGATCGATGTCCGAGTGGTCAAGACCTGGGACCGCGGCGACGCGCCGTCGGCGAACAGCCCGGACGCGACCCCGATCACCGTGACGCTGACGGGCGGCGGCCAGACGCTGAGCGCCCAACTGGCTCCCTCCGGCGATCCGGCAACCAACTTCCGCCAGACCTGGAAGGATCTGAACAAGTACACCCCGGACGGCGACGAGATCAAGTACTCGGTGCAGGAGCAGGGCGCGCCCGTGGGCTTCAATACGACCTATGACTCCTTCACCGGAACGATCAACGACCGGCCCACGCTGACGCTGACCATCACCAACGCGCTGCAGTACTTCACCGTCACCTTCGTGGACTACAACGGGAACGTGCTGCAGCAGACCCAGGTGGCGTACGGCGGCTCCGTCACACCTCCGGGCGACCCGTCCAGGACCAATTACACCTTCAACGGATGGACCGGCGGCGTCTGGACCAACGTGACGGCCAACCAGATCATCGTTGCGGGCTACAATCCGATCGAAGTGACCAACAGACTGACCGAGCTGGGCATCCCGCTGGCGGGCGGCACGGTAACCAACGTGGGCGACAGCTTCGACTGATCTCCCTCATATTAGACGCGATGTCATGACCCGGAGGTCGTCCGGCCGATTCGGAAACGGTCGGCCGGACGGCCCCGGGCATGAATCATCACAGGAATCCCGACCTCAGCCCAACAGTAGAAAAAGGGGTGACCCAACAATGAGAAAGATTCTGGCGCTTCTTCTGATGCTGCTCGTGTCTGTTCAGGCGGTTGCTGCTGCCGAAGCGGTGAACGATGCGACCGCGGCGGCTGAAAAGGCCCCGATCAAGCTGGTTCTGCGCGTGGTCGACGGACAGGGAAACCCGCTGTCCGGCGCTCAGGTGACCGTGGTTGATTCAATGGGCAAGACGATGAGCGAATACACGTCCGACGCCACGGGGATCGCCACCCTCGATGCGCTGCCGTCCGGGGTGTACACCGCCAAGGCGGTCGACCCGTCCGACGGGTATTCGGCGGCGAAGTCCTTCAATTTCCTCAGCGATACCGAGATCGACCTGGTCATCCGCAAGCTCGCGGAGGGCTCCAAGGTGGTCGTCGGCTCGGGTACCGAGGTGAGCGGCAATTTCTTCACCGACCAGTGGGGAAACAACACCTCGGACGTCGATGTGCGCGCCATGCTGCATGGCTATTCCACCATCGCGTGGACCAACGAATCGACCTACGTGCCGGACAGCTCGGTGGTGACGGTGGACAAGCCCGTCGTCGCCTCCGCCACCGGCAACAAGACCTACACCTTCCACGTGGCCCCGGGCCTGACCTATAACGATGGCACGCCCATCGACGCGCGCGACTACGCATTCAGCGTGCTGCTGCAGAGTTCGCCCCAATTGAAGGCGCTCGGCGCTGAGACGTATGGATATAGCCAGCTGCTCGGATACACCAACTTCAGCGCGGGCAAATCTCAGGTGTTCGGCGGCGTCCGGCTGATTGACAACAACACCTTCAGCCTGACGATCTTCCACGGATACCTGCCGTACTTCTACGAATTGACCTATGTCAACGTGACGCCGTACCCGGCCAGCGTGCTCGCGCCCGGCTTCACCGTGGCCGACGACGGCAAGGGCGCCTACATCACCCCCAAGGATGACCAGACGCTTAAGTTCACCTCGGACCTGCTCAAAAAGACCATTCTGGACCCGGACACCGGCTACCGAAGCCATCCGATGGTCACCTCCGGCCCTTACCAGCTGGTCTCCTATGACAGCGCGACCGGCACCGTCTCCTTCAAGGCCAACCGCGCCTACAAGGGCAACTACGAGGGGCAGCGCCCGCTGATCGATCAGGTTACGCTGGCGCCCGTCAAGAACGCCGAGGCGCTGGATAAGCTCGAGGCGGGGGAGCTCAACATCGTCAACAAGATGAGCGACGCCGCCGTCATCACAAAGGGCACCGCTCTCTACGGCGAGAAGAAGCTCAAGGTTTCCAATTACCTGCGCTCCGGCTACGGCTTCATCGGCTTCGCCGACGAGCAGGGGCCCACCGCCTCCGTCAGCGTCCGCAAGGCGATCGCCTACGCGCTGGACAAGGAAGCCTACGCCAAGGCCTTCACCGGCGAAAACGGCCAGCAGGTCTACAGCTACTACGGCCTCGGCCAGTGGATGACCACCGGCTACGTCAACCAGATGAAGGACCTGATGACGGCCTACCCGCTGGATTTGGACGCGGCCAAGGCGCTGTTGGTCAAGGACGGCTGGACGCTCAACGAGAAGGGCGAAAAGTTTGTCGAGGGCACCGACACCGTGCGCTACAAGCTCCTCAAGGGCGACGCGCTCAAGGCGTACAACAAGATCGAGAATCCGGTCGTACCGGCCGTCACCGTCGGCAAGAGCACGCTGCTTCCGCTGCGGCTGAACTTCGCAAAGCTCAAGGACAGCCAGGCGGCCCAATTGTTGGACGACATGCTCACGGCGAACCTGAAGTCCATCGGGTTTGACGTCAAGGTGACGGATGTGGACTTTAGCGAGATGCTGGCCTCCGTCAACCGTCAGACCAGCCGGACGTACAACATGTTCGCCTTCGCCACCAACTTCACCTACGTGTTCGATCCTTCCTACGCCTTCAACGGCGCGGCGGAGTACCAGGGCTCGCTGAACCAGTTTGGCATCAACGACTCGAAGCTGCTGCAGCTGGCCGAGGCGCTGCGCGAGACCCAGCCCGGGCAGAACGACACCTACATGCAGCGCTGGCTGAAGCTGATGAAGTACTACAGCGACATCCTGCCGACGGTGCCCCTGTACTCCAACGTCTACTACGACTTTGCCGACAACACGGTGCAGAACTACCTGCCCAACGCGCACTGGTCCTGGCCGGCGGCGCTCTTGTACACCTACCTGGGCGACGAGCTGGTGCTGCCCGCCTTGCAGTAAGGGTTGAATCCATCCTTTCCAGGCCGCCCGGATCGAAAGGTTCGGGCGGCTTTTCATGTCCGGATGCACTTGGCAGCGCGGGAAGGCGGGTGGTATAATCGAACGGAATGGCGATCTATGCCGAAAGTGATCGGGCAAAGGGGAGAAAAAGATGATCCTGTGCGTGGGCATCGCGGTGTGCGATGTGCTGATTAAGCCGGTTTCCGTGGAGACGCTATCGCGGGACACCTCGCGGGCGCAGTTCTTGAAGCTAAAGGGCGGTGGAGACGCGTTCAACGCGGCGGGCAACATGGCCTCGCTGGGGGCGGATGTGCGGCTGGTCTCCGGCGTCGGGCGGGACGAACTGGGGGACCTTTTGCGCGGGAGCCTTGCGCGCCAGGGCGTCGAGGCGCGTCTGGTGGAGAAGGACACGCCCACTTCCGCGGCGGCGGTATTGATCCATCCGGACGGGGAGCGCAGCTTCGTCTCCTTCCACGGCGCCAGCCACCAGCTCTCGGAGCCGGATATTCCGGATTCCGGGTTTGAGGGCGCGGCCACGATGTACGTGGGCAGCGCGAACGGCTTGCCGGGGCTGGACGGGGAGGGCATGGCGAAGCTGATGCGGCGCGCAAAGGCGGCGGGCGTTGCGACCGCGCTGGACGTGACCGGCGAGGTATCCCGCGAGAAGCTGGCGGCGCTGTCCCGCGCGCTGAAGTACGTCGATATCTTCCTGCCCAGCCACCGGGAGGCCGAGCGGCTGACCGGCTGCGAGCGTCCGATGGACGCCGCGCGGGTTTTCGCCTCTCTGGGGCCAAAGACGGTGGTCGTCAAGTGCGGCTCCGAGGGCTCGGTGGCGCTGTCAGAGGGGGTGGAGTACGCCTGCCCCGGCTTTCCGGCGGAAGCGGTCGATACCACCGGCGCGGGCGACGCGTTTGTGTCCGGCTTTCTGGCCGCGCGGGAGCGGGGGTTCGATCTGCCTGGGTGCCTGGCCTACGCCAACGCCGCGGGCGCGGTGTGCGTGGGGCGCGTCGGCGCATCGGGCACGCTGGAGGGGTTTGACCAGCTCGCCCGCATGGTGAACGCCAGGGCGGGGGCGTAGTTTTTGATGCCTGGGCGGGGCACGGGAGAGCGCATGGAGAAGCGGAGCATTGAACTAAAAGTCAACGGGCTGAGGGTGCCCGCGATTTTCGAGGGTGAGGCGGTGGACGGGCTGTTCCGCCCGCTGATCGACCGGCTGTTCTCGATGAAGGCGGAGCGGGACGGGCGGCTGGTGGCGTTCCTCGCGGGGCCGCCCGGCGCGGGCAAAAGCACGCTGTCGCTGGCGCTTCAGCGCCTGGCGGACGAGCGCCAACCCGGCGCGCTGCAGGCGCTGGCGATGGATGGCTTTCACTTTCTCGCGGCCTACATCCAGTGCCATTGGGTGGAGCGGGATGGCGAGCGCCTGCCGATGGCCCGCGTCAAGGGCAGTCCGGAGTCGTTTGACCGGGAGAAGCTGGAGGCCGCCCTCCGCGCGTTGAGGCGGGGGCTTGCGCGCTGGCCCGCCTACGACCGGAGGCTCCACGACGTGGTGGAGGGCGCGGCCGAGGTGACCGGCGGCATCCTGCTGGTGGAGGGCAACTGGCTCTTGTTGAACGAACCGGGCTTCGACCATCTGCGCGCGCTTTGCGACTTCTCCATTGCGCTCTGGGCGGACGAGGCGCTGTTGAAGGGCCGGCTGATTGGGCGGAAGCGGATGGGCGGATCGAACCCGGAGGCGGCGGAGGCGCACTACGCGTTCTGCGATTTGCCGAACATCCGCCGCTACCTTCAGCACAGTACGCGAGGGGATTTGAACCTCCGCGTGACCGGCGACGGCTCGTTTGAGCGGCTGTGACGCCCGTGACAAGCCGGCGGCTTCCGGAAAACAAGCGACGGCGAACGGCAGTTCTGCACCGTGGCAGACGTCCTTGGTGACAAGCCGGCGGCTTCCGGAAAACAAGCGATGGCGAACGGCAGTTCCGCACCGTGGCAGACGTCCTTGGTGACAAGCCGGCGGCTTCCGGAAAACAAGCGGCGGGCTGGAAATTTCATCTGCCGCGATAACAAAGAGTAGAACGAGAAATCGGCCTCATCTCCTGAGAAGGCCGATTTCTTGCATCCTGAAAAGCTCATTACCACGGCAGCCTTTTCAAACTTTGGTGCCGGTTCAGCGGTCGATGTCGATCTGGTAGAGCGCGGCGGCGTTTTGGAACAGGATGCGCTGGATCAGGTTCCGCGCGCCGTCCAGGTCCGTGAGGCCCCGGTCGATCCGGGCGGCCAGCACGCGGCACAGCACGTCCCTCATCGCCAGCAGCGCGCCGAAGCTCTCCTGGGGCGTCCAGGTATCGCAGCCCCACATCAGCTTGTCGGCGGTGGTCACGTCCAGCATCTCGTGCAGAAACCGCTCCGCCGCGCTGGTGGACAGGATCGGCAGCCAGCAGAGGTCGGTGTACACGTTCGGGAAGAAGCTGCTGAGCGCCGCGATGTCCGCCGTCCACGGGTAGCCGCCGTGGAACAGCGCAAAGCGGGTTTGGGGGTTTTGCGCAATCGCCTCCCGGAGCTGAAGCGCGTTGGTGCGCTCCAAACGCCCGAGGCCGGTATGGATCTGGAAGGGCATGCCCGCTTCCGCCGCGATCCGGCAGAGCTCGAAAAACACGTAGTCCTGAAACTCCCGGATCTGCTGCGCGGTGGCGGATTCCGAACGGTAGGCGCGGGCGGCGCGCTCCTTCGGGACGGATTGAAAGTCCAGCGGGCGGTCATAGGCGGCGGCGCATTTGAGCGCCACGCAGCCCGCCGCCTTCTTGCGCGCCACGACCCGGCGCATAAAATCAAGGTATTCGTCAAATGTGGCGGGCGCCTCCCCATACAGGCCCAGCGCGTTGTTGCCGTTGTGGTCGCGGGCGCTTGGGTTGTAGCCGTATAGGAAGGAATTGATCCGGAACGCGGGCGTAAACAGCTTCATGCCGTGGTCCGCGCCGGGGTTCCAATAGGCGTCCAGCACGATCGCGCGGTAGCCGCAGGCCTCGCGGAAGATCTGTTCGTCGGAGCGGCTGTCCCGCGCGATCGCCCCCGACCATTCGGGCCAGTTGCCCTTTGTCAGCTTTTCCGGGAAGCCGTAAAGCGCCTTGAGGCCGCGCTCCAGCCAGACAAAGTAGGTGTTGTGCCGCACCCGCTCGAGGAAGTCCGCCCGCCCGGCCTCGTCCCGCCCCAGCGGCACGCCCAGCCAGTTCACGTAGCTGTTTTCCATCAGGAAATCCAGCGTGCGCGAGGCGGCGGGCTGGTAGTGGCTGTGGGTGTTGACGATGGGCTGCCCGGACGCGATCTCATAGAGCGCCTCGTAGGTAGACATAGGCATTCTCCTTCTAACCACTGCGGTTGCACGTGTACGGCTGCCGGCCACTGTCGCACTTTTCATATCATTCGTTCCCGGCGATCTGTGCGCATCTCCGGCCTTCATTCATTCTCACCGACCGGTGCGGTGGGAATGCGTTTCCGGAATCAGTGCGCACACTGGTGAAGGAAACAACACCGCCCGTCAGCGGGCCGCCCGGAAATACCGCAGTATTTCAGGCCCGCGCAGTTTTCTTTCCTTAAGTTGAAAAATCCCAAGGATTTTTCAACTTTTTTGTGCTTGTGCGGCCTTGATCATCAGCGCGCACTCGATGCGCTTGCGGAACAGCTTGCAGCCGTAGTCGTAGACGCCGGTGATGTCGCCGGTGGCGTGGTAGGCGTTGGCCGCGCAGCCGCCGGAGCAGTAGAGCTTGGCCCAGCAGTCTTGGCACTCCTCCCGGGCGTAGATATTGCAGCGGGCGAAGCGCTCGGTCAGCTCGTGGTTCGTCACGCCGTTCCATATGTCGCCTGCCTTCATCGACGGGTCGGACGCGAACTGGTGGCAGGGGAACAGGTCGCCCTGGGGCGTGACCGCGAAGTATTCGGTGCCTGAGCCGCAGCCGGTGAGCCGCTTCACCAGGCAGGGGCCGTGGGCCAGGTCGATCATGTAGTGGTAGAAGGTAAAGCCCCGGCCCTCCTTCTCCCGCTTCAGCATTTCCTGCGCCAGCTGCTCGTACTGGGCGTAAAGCGTCGGCAGGTCCGCCTCCGTCAGCGCGTGGGGGTCGGCAGGGCTGCCGATCATCGGCTCCATGCTGATCTGGGTGAAGCCCAGGTCCGCGATGTGCAGGATGTCCTGCAAAAAGTCGGTGTTCTCGTGGGTGAATGTGCCGCGCACGTAGTAGCCGCGCTCGTGCCGGCTCTTGGCGAAGCGCTGGAACTTGGGCACGATGCGGTCGTAGCTGCCCTGATCCGCATAGTCCCGCCGCAGCCGGTCGTGCACTTCTTTGCGGCCGTCCAGGCTCATCACGACGTTGTACATCTCGCGGTTGCAGAATTCAATCACGTCGTCGTCCACCAATAGGCCGTTGGTGGTCAGCGTGAAGCGGAAGCGCTTTCGGCTCTCCGCCTCTCGGCCCCGGGCGTAGGCGGCCAGCCGCTTCACCACATCCCAGTTCATCAGCGGCTCGCCGCCGAAGAAGTCCACGTCCAGCGTTTTGTGCGGGCCGGAATTCGCGATCAGGAAGTCGATCGCCTGGACGCCTACCTCATAGGGCATCAGCGCGCGCTCGCCCTGATAGCGGCCTTGGCTGGCGAAGCAGTATTCGCAGTTCAGGTTGCAGGCGTGGGCCACGTGCAGGCACAGCGCCTTGACGAAGCGCTTGCGGGGCGGAAGCTCCGCGCCCGCGTAGGGGTCGGGCGCGAACAGCTTCCCGGAGGTTTTTAGCAAAGCCACGTCCGAAATGCAATCCCGGATCTCCTGTTCGTCGATGGACGGGTCATCCCGGTACTTTAGCAGCATTTGCCGGACGATCTCATCGGGTGGCTCCGCCTCAAACAGGCCGATCACATCGTAGGCCAGCGGATCGACCGCGTGGACCGAGCCGCTGTACACGTCCAGCGCGATGTTGTAGCCATTCAGTTTGTATTCGTGGATCATGTCGTCCTCACATCATAAAAAATGCCGCCTCGCCGGGCGGCCTGGAGTGTGGAAGGTCAGTTCTCCTTTTCCTGTTCGCACTGCTGGTTGGCGATGCCGCAGGAAGTCTTGCAGGCCGACTGGCAGGAGGTCTGGCACTCGCCGCAGCCGCCGGTCTTTGCGCTCTCGGCCAGGTCGCGCGTATCGAGGGTGACAATTCTCTTCATATGGATGCATTCCCTTCGCTCAGTATCGTTTCCACTTATTATAGGCGATGCGCGCGCGTCTGTCAACCAGCGCATGGTAAGCTTGGGTACGAAATCGGGGCGGGCAGGCCGCCCGCCCCGATTTGAAACTGGTTAGGCGATGTTCTTGACCTCGCGGGGGGTGTTCGGCAGCGCGATGTAGGTCTTGCCGGGCTGGAATTGCACCTCGTTGCCCTCGTCGTCCAGGAACTTGATGGTCGTCAAATTGCTTTCGCGCTCGCAGGTGCCGGTGAAGTGCTTGCCGCCGATGTAGTATTCCACGGTGTGGGTGCCGGTGGTGTCGATCATCGGCGTGTTCGACAGGCCCTTCATGAAGGAGTAGTCGCACTTGAGGATGATTACATTGGCGTAGGAGATCGGCGTGTTGTCCGCCCCGTCCTTGCACTGCTTGCCGTTGAAGTAGTAATTGTAGATCTTTTTCTTGGCGTTATACTTGAAGGACGGCACGTAGCCCGTGCGGAACGTGATGGAGAGCTCCTTCACGTCCTCGCCCTTGATGGTGGGGGCGTCGGCGCTGAATTTGAGCATCTGGCGCTCCGCGACCGCGGGCGTATCTTCCAGCATGCTCTGCAGTTCCGCCACCGCGTTGTGGGGCATCTTGCGCTTGCTGTCGCGGTGATAGTGCTTGTCGCCCTTGTAGCCGTTGAATGCCGCGTCGACCTTCAGCTTGTCGATGTAGGAGTAGACATCCGCCGGGCCATTGTCCCATCCGCCGTAATACGCGATCGCGCCGCCGAAGTTATTGTACATTTCCAGCGCCGGGATGCGCGTGGACCGGGAGCCCTCGGCGGTCTTGGGCACATCGTCGTTGAAGATGGCCAGGTAGCGCGTGTAGCCGCCGGAGTAGCACTCAAACTCGCACACCACGTCGGCGCGGGACATGCCGATCTGCGGCCGCGCGCCCGGCTCGTTGTCAAACGTCATCTGCACCGGCTTGTATTCCTTGTCGGTGGGCAGGCCCGTGGTCAGCGAGAGCTTTTGCCCGCTCTCCGCCAGCGCGACCGGGAAGGCCAGCGCGAGCACGAGCAGCACGGTGCACGAGAATCTGAAAACTTTCTTCATAGTTTCGTAGCCTCCTGTCATAGTTTTATAATATTTTACCATGCGCAGGCAAACCTGTCAAGAACTTCCGAAAAATACGGTTACACATGGGAATGGCGTCACGCGCCGCGAATCAGCCACAGCATGCCGTCCGCCGGGCCGCCCTTGAGCGGCACGCCCGCGCCCGCGCAGCGCCGGGCCTCCTGCAGAAAGCGGCGGTCCACCCGCTCGCCCGGCGCGATCAGCGGCACGCCCGGCGGATAGGCCCAGGCGTACTGCGCGCTGACCCGGCCAAGGGATTCGGCGAGCGGCGCCGCCTCCTGCGGCATGCGCGTCGCCCGCGCGATGGGCAGCGCGCGCTCCGGGATCGCCGGGGCTTCGAAGGGTTCGCCCTCCGCGGAAGGCGCGAGTTCCCGGTCGATCTCAAGGAGCGCGTCCGCAAGCGCCTGAAGCGCGCCGTCCGGCTCGATCAGGCCGGTCATCGCCAGCGCGTGGTCGCAGGCGGCCATCTCCAGTTCGATGTTGTACCGCGCGCGCAGCGCCTCCGAAAGGCGCGGCCCGGTGATGCCGGCGCCCCGGGTGGAGATGAGGATCTTGCTCCGGTCGAAGGCGTATGCCGGCAGGCCGGACGGCGCGCCGTGCCCCGGCAGCGACAGATGCGTAAGCCCCCGCGCCGCCCGGTCGAAGGCGTCCAGTTCCTTTGCCCAGCGGGCGAATGCTTCTTTTCCCTCCCGCTCGATCAGCCGGACGCAGCCGTCGATGGAGGCCATCAGCAGATAGGAGGGGCTGGAGGTCTCGAAGATGTCCAGCTGCGCCTGAAAGCGCTCGGGATCGATCAGGCCGCCCACGTGGGCGATGGCGGTCTGGGTCAGGCTGGGCAGCGTCTTGTGCAGGCTCTGAACCGCGATGTCCGCGCCCGCCGCCACCGCGCCGGGGGGAAAGGATGGGGAAAAGCCCAGGTGAGCGCCGTGGGCCTCGTCCACCATGAGCGGCACGCCCCGCGCATGGGCGAGGCGCGAGATCGCGGCGATGTCCGAAACCGCGCCCTCGTAGGTGGGGCTGGTCACCACCACCAGGCGCGCGCTGGGGCACTCGTCAAGCGCCCGCTCCACCGCTTCCGGCGCCACCGAACCATAGACGCCCAGCGCCCGGTCGTACTCCGGCAGCAGGTAATGCGCGTCCAGATCCATCAATTCCAGCGCGTGGTAGACCGACTGGTGGCTGTTCCGCGCGACGATCACCCGGTCGCCCGGCTCCGTGGCGGCGCGAATCCCCGCCAGGATGCCGCAGGTGGAGCCGTTCACCAGGAAAAACGCGCGCTCGCTGCCCCAGAGCCGCGCCGCCCGGGCCATCGCGTCCTTCAGGAGGCCCTTTGGGTCGTGCAGGTTGTCGAAGCCATCGATCTCGGTGATGTCCAGCCTCGCGCCCAGCGCCGTAAGGTAATCGGCCGCCTTCGCGTTCCGCTTGTGACCGGGCATGTGCATCGCCCGCACGCCCAGGCCGGCATAGCGCTCCAGCGCCTCGTAAAGCCCGTCCGGCATGCCGCCGCCCCCTTTCCGCCCCATGATACCACCCGCAAAGCCCGCCCCGCAAGCGCAAAACCGGTCGTTTGCCGTTGACATCTTCCGCACGCGAAGTGTATGATGGCATCATTGATGCGATGATGGAAAGGACTGGACAGCATGCGCTACCCGAAAATCTTCCTGGCGATTGACAACTGTTTCGCGTCCAAGCGGTATACCGACCCGTCCGATTGGGCGAGGGTAATCCGCGAGCTGGGCCTGACCTATGTGGAGGCCAGCGCCGACAACGAGTGCGACCCGCTCTACATGGGCGCCGAGTACCTCGCCTGGTGGATGGGCGAGGTCAAAAAAGCTGCGGCGCAGTACGGCCTGGTGATCGCCAACCTGTACTCCGGCCACGGCACCTACGCCACGCTGGGGCTGGCGCACACCCACCCGGTCATCCGGGACAGGTTCCTGAACAACTGGCTGAAACCTATGGCGAAAAACGCCGGGGCGCTGGGCGCGGGGCTGGGCTTTTTCTGCCACGCGTTCTCCGACGCGGTGCTGCAGGACCCGGCCCGCTACCGGGAGGCCGAGCGCACGCTGTATGAAAACCTGGCGGAGCTGGCCGCCTTCGGGGCGCGGGAGCATCTGGGCGTACTGGGCCTGGAGCAGATGTACACGCCCCACCAGATCCCCTGGACGATCGCGGGCGCGGAGAAGCTGATGCGGGAGATTTACCGCATCGGCGGCGCGCCGTTCTACCTGACGGTGGACATGGGCCACATGAACGGACAGCGCAAGTTTGTCCGGCCCACCGACGGCGAGATGATCGCGCTGCACGACCGGTTGCTGGCGGGCGACCCGCTGCCGGAACTGTGGCTGGGGCCGGAGAAGGCGGTGAAGCTGTTCGAATCCTCGAAGAAACTGCCGCTTGCGGAACTGAACGGGATCATGGACGAGTATCCCTACCTGTTCGCGCCCGCGGAGGACGGCGACCCGTACCTGTGGCTTTCGAAGGTGGGCGGGTATTCGCCGATCATCCACCTGCAGCAGGCGGACGGCAAGTCCTCGCCCCACTGGGCGTTTACCAAGGAGTTCAACGCGCGCGGCATCGTGGAGCCGAAAAAGGTGCTCCGGGCCATCAAGGCGCATTACGACAGCGTGCCGGGCGAGGGGCTGCCGCCGAGGCTTCCCAATTTGTACCTGACGCTGGAGATCTTCACCGGCACCGCCGACCTCAACCGCGCCGTGCTGCAGCGCATCCGGGAGAGCGTCGCCTACTGGCGCGAGTTTATCCCGGAGGACGGGCTGACACTGGACAAGCTGGTGTGACCAGCAGTAAGCCAAATTTGACCTGAAAGGTGTCATCCGCCGGCCATCGACAGCGGATGACACCTTTTACCTGCGTACCTGTGTGAATTGTTTTTCTTATTTAACAGTCCTGGTTTGTGACATTCGTTGACGCGGCGGGCACCATGCTGTACAATAGGAAATAACAAAATTTGTTCATATCCCCTTCGTCAGCTCATTTTTGCGCGATCCCTGTGCGGCCAAATAATCCTGGGCGGGTGTTGCCGATGCGATTATCGCTTATTTACTACGCGCAGAACAGCGTGGTCAGTTTGTGCATCCTCGCTCTGGCCTTTTTCGGCTTTCTCAGGGTTCGCGACAGGCGCCTCATCAGCCACGATCTCTTCGCCTGGGCCTTTCTGCCGGTTTTTTTGAACGTTTTGCTGGAACCTCTGCTCGGGTGGCTTTCGGGCAGGCCGGGGCCGGTAAACGGCGTTCTTACGCGCCTGACCGCGGTGCTGGTCTACGCGCTCCAGCCGGCGCCGGAGGCGCTGTGGATCGCGTACCTGCACGCGTCGGTGCGGCGGGTGAACAAGCTGTCCAGATCCCGGTGGCTGCTTCTTTCGCTGCCGCTGATTGTGAACCTCGCGCTGGCGATCGGGAGCCTCAAAGGCCCGCTGGCGTTTTCCATCGGCGGCGACAATGTCTACCACCGCGGGCCGTATTATTTTTTGATGGCCGCGGCGTGCTACAGCTACCTGATCTACTACCTGTGCTACGCCATCGCCCATCACAGGCAGATGCTGCACCACGAGTTTGCGGTGTTCCTGCTGGGCGTGCTGCCCACGGCGCTGGCGGGCATCCTCCAGATGGCCATTCAGGGGCTGTTCGTGATCTGGCTATCGGCCAGCTTCACCATGCTGATCTTCTACATGGACATCCTGACCTATCAGGCCAGCACCGACCCCCTGACGGGCCTTGCCAACCGGCGCAGGTTTGACGGCGCGCTGAACGCCGCCTTCACCGACTGCGCAAAGGCGGAAGTGGCGCTGATCCTGATCGACATCGACAACTTCAAGTCCATCAACGACCAGTACGGCCACCTGGTGGGCGACCGCGCGCTGGAGGCGGTGGGCGTCGCACTCCGGCGCTGCGCCCGCAAGCGCGACGTGGTGGCGCGGCTGGGCGGCGACGAATTCGCGATGCTGTCGGAGATCCAGGATCCCAAGGACCTTCCCCGCATCGCCCAGCGCGTGCGCGAAAGCCTCGGCGCGATCAACCAGCGCTCCGGCTTCCCGTTCTCCATCGAGATCAGCGTCGGCTCCGGCTGCTGCCGCGAGATTTCGAACCTGACGCCGGAAGGCTTCATCCAGATGATCGACAACCGGATGTACGACGAAAAGCGCGTGAACCACCGCCACGCCCCGGCGGAGGCGCAGCCCGCGGACGCCGCATATTAAAAATTGGAGACGCGCGGGAAACCGCGAATTTCGCGTTGACAAGGCGCGCGGCGTGCGTTTATAATATTCCCAATCAAACGGGAGGTTTCGTTCGATGCAAATGCAGTCCGTGCGGTTTTATGCGTTTTACTTTGCCGGCTATTTCGGCAAAGTCTTTTGCGCATGACTGCACGAACCTGATCGAGGTTCATCAAGGCCCCGCAGCCAGGCGCTGCGGGGCCCTTTTCATTCCGGAAAAGGGGAGGGGAAAATATGGTCGTCATTTTGAAGGAAAAGACCGATCCGGCGCAACTGGAGAATTTCCTGAACTGGCTTCACGGCATGGGGCTGGAGACGCACCTGTCCCAAGGCAAGCAGCAGACGATCGTGGGCCTTGTGGGTGACACGACCCGGGTGGACATGGATCTGATCCGGGCGCTCGAAATTGTGGAGGACGTGCGGCGGATCCTTGAACCCTACAAGAGCGCCAACCGCAAGTTTCACCCGGCGGACACCGTGGTGGACGTCGGCGGTGCCAAGATCGGCGGCGGCAACTTCCAGATCATCGCCGGGCCCTGCTCGGTGGAGAGCCGGGATCAGATCGTGGAGGTCGCGCGCCGCGTCAAGGACGCGGGCGCGGGGCTGCTCCGGGGCGGCGCGTTCAAGCCCAGAACCTCCCCCTACGCGTTCCAGGGGCTGCACGAGAAGGGCATCGACCTTCTGCTCGAGGCCAAGGCGGCCACGGGGCTTCCGATCGTGACCGAATTGATGGACGCCGCCCATATCCCGCTTTTCAAGGATGTGGACGTGATCCAGGTGGGCGCGCGCAACATGCAGAACTTTGAGCTATTGAAGGAATTGGGGCAGCTTCGGAAGCCGATTCTTTTGAAGCGCGGCCTGGCCAACACCCTCCAGGAGCTTTTGATGAGCGCCGAATACATCATGGCGGGCGGCAACGAGCAGGTGATCCTGTGCGAGCGCGGCATCCGCACCTTCGAGACCGCGACGAGGAACACGCTGGACATCTCGGCAGTGCCGGTACTTCGCTACCTGACCCACCTGCCCATCGTGGTGGACCCCAGCCACGCCATCGGCATCTCCCGCTTCGTGGAGCCGCTGGCGCTGGCCAGCGTAGCCTGCGGCGCGGACGGACTGATGATCGAGGTGCACAACGACCCGGAGCACGCGCTGTCCGACGGCCCGCAGTCGCTGACGCCGGACGCGTTCGCCAGGCTGGTGCCCAAGATCGCCACCGTGCGCGCCGCCGCTCTCGGGGTGGACGCGTGAAAGCGCTGGTCGCAGGGCTGGGCCTGATCGGCGGCTCCGTGGCCAAGGCGCTGAGCCGGAACACCGATTACGAGGTGTTGGGCTTCGACCGGAGCCTTGAGGTCATGCGGGCCGCGCTGGACGAGGGCGCGATCGCGGCCGCCTTCCTGCCGGAGGATCTGCCGGAGATCGACCTGCTGTTCGTCGCGCTCCGGCCGGGCGACGCGGTGAAATTCCTGGCGGAGGCGCTGCCCCGGATGAAAGCAGGCGCGCTGGCGGCCGACCTGTGCGGCGTCAAAAGGTGGGTGGTGAACGAGGTCGAGCCTTTGGCGAAGGCCCGCGGCGTCCGCTTCGTGGGCGCGCATCCGATGGCCGGGCGCGAGGTCAGCGGCTACTGGAATTCCGACGCCGCGCTGTTTCAGGGCGCGCCGCTGATTTTGACGCCGCCGGACGGCCGGGAGAACGAGGCAACCGGGGAGCTGGCCCGGCTGGCGCTTCAAATCGGCTTCGGCCGCGCGGTGGTCACGAGCCCAGCCGAGCACGACCGGAGGATCGCCTACACGTCGCAGCTGGCCCACATCACCTCCTGCGCCTACGTAATGAGCCCCGCCGCGCTCGGCTATTCCGGCTTCTCGGCGGGCAGCTTCCGGGACATGACCCGGGTGGCGCGGCTGGACGCCGGGATGTGGGCGGAGCTGTTCGACCTGAACCGGGACGCGCTGTCACGCGAGCTATCCGGGCTGATCGGGCGGCTGTCCGAAATCAAGGGGGCGCTGGACGAGCGGGACGGCGGGAAATTGAAGGCGCTCTTGGATGAGGGCAACCGCAGGAAGCTGTCGCTGATCGAGGGGGAGGGAAATCCATGACGGAACTGACGGTGAACGCCTCCGGCAGCTACAAAGTGCGGCTCGAGCGCGGCGCGCTTGCCCGGCTGGGAGCGCTGCTGCCCGAAAAACCTCTGGCCGCCGCGCTGGTCGCGGAGGAGGCGGTGGACCGGCTCTACGGCGACAGGGTGGCGGAAAGCCTCGCGGCGGCGGGCGTTCGGGTGGAGCGCTGGACGTTTCCGGGCGGCGAGGAAGAGAAGTGCGGCCGCACGCTGTTCCGCCTGCTGGAATTTCTGGCGGAGAAAAAGCTCTCGAGGAGCGACATACTGGTGGCGCTGGGCGGCGGCGTGACCGGGGATTTGGCCGGCTTCGCTTCGGCGGTGTATTTGCGGGGCGTGCGCTTCATACAGGTTCCCACGACGCTGCTTTCGATGGTGGACGCCTCGGTGGGCGGCAAGACCGCCGTCAACCTGAACGCGGGCAAGAACCTGGCGGGCGCGTTCCACCAGCCCTCGTTCGTCTTGATCGACCCGGACGCGCTTAAGACGCTGCCGCCGGAAACGCTGGCGGACGGCGTCTCGGAAGCCATCAAGTGCGGCGCGATCGCAGACAAAGGGCTGTTTGATCTTGTGGCCTCCGGCTTCAGGCTTTCGGACGCCGAGGAGGTCATTTTCCGCTGCATCTCAATGAAGCGAGATCTGGTGGAAAGAGACGAGCGGGACACCGGGGAGCGGCAGCTCTTGAACTTCGGCCACACCGTGGGCCACGCGATCGAGAAGGCCAGCGCTTACGCGATCTCCCACGGGAAGGCGGTGGCGCTGGGCATGCTGATCGAGGCGCGGGGCGCGTTTTGCGCGGGCTTTGCCGAGGAGGACTGCTCCGGCCCGATCCGGCGGGCGCTCGAGGCAAATCACCTGCCGACCGCCTGCCCGTTCCCGGCGGAGGCGCTGCTGGATACGATGCTCCGGGACAAGAAGGTGCGCTCCGGGCGCATCCAGCTGGCGCTGCCGAGGGCGATTGGGCGCTGCGAACTGTACGAGCTCGACGTGGACGCGCTGGGCGGCTTCCTCGCCCGCGCGATGGAGGGCGCATGATCGTCCGGGTGCATCCGGGCGCGCTTTCGGGGCGCGTTCCGGCCATCGTGTCCAAATCCGCGGCGCACCGGGCGCTTCTCCTGGCGGCGGTTTCCGACGGGCCCACGCGGGTCTCTCCCGAGGCCCATTCCGAGGACATCGACGCCACGCTGGGCTGCCTCGCCTCGCTCGGCGCATGCTGGGAGAAAGCGCCGGGCGGGATGCTGGTGACGCCGGGGGCGCGCGCGCCTTCCGGGGCGGCGGACTGCTTTGAGAGCGGCTCCACGCTGCGCTTTCTGATCCCGCTGGCGGCGGCGCTGGGCGCGGCGACCCGGTTCACCGGCCGCGGCAGGCTGCCGGAGCGCCCGCTGGGGCCGCTCGTGGGCGCGCTGACCGCGCACGGCTGCCGGTTCGACGGGGGGAGCAAATTGCCCTTCACGGTGTCCGGGCGGCTGTCCGGCGGGGAGTTCCGGCTGCCGGGCGACGTCAGCTCCCAATTCATCACGGGGCTTTTGATGGCGCTGCCGCTGGCGGGCGGCGGGAAAATTCTGTTGACCTCGCCGCTCGAATCCGCGGGCTACGTGCGCATGACCGTCTCCGCGATGGCGCATTTTGGCGTGCCGGTGCGATCCATCGACGGCGGCTGGGCGGTGCCGGCGGGGCGCTATCATTCGCCTGGCGCGCTTATGGTGGAGGGCGACTGGTCAAGCGCCGCGTTCTTTTTGGCGGCGGGGGCAAAGGTGACGGGTTTGGACGAGGCCTCCGCCCAGCCGGACCGGGCGATTCTCTCCATGCTGAAGGCGTTTCATGCGCCCGTCCGGACGCTGGACGTTCGGGAGACGCCGGACCTACTGCCCATCCTGGCGGCGGTGGCGGCCACCACGCCCGGCGAGACCCGCTTCACCGGCGCGGCGCGGCTGCGCATCAAGGAAAGCGACCGGCTGCGCGCGATGGCGGAGGGCATCCGCGGGATCGGCGGCGACGCTGTGGAGGAGGCAGACGGGCTAATCGTCCGGTGCGAACGGCCTCCGGCGGGCGGCGAGGCGGACGCGGCGGGCGACCACAGGATCGCGATGGCGCTGGCTGTCGCGGCCACCCGCTGCCGGGGGCCGGTGATCCTTTGCGGCGCGGAAGCGGTGAACAAATCCTATCCGGCGTTCTTCGACGATTTTCGGCGATTGGGGGGAAGGGCGGATGTCCTCTAGCTTTGGCACGGTCCTGAAGGTCAGCATATTTGGCCAATCCCACAGCCGCGGGATCGGCGCGGTGGTGGACGGCCTGCCGCCGGGCGAGGCGATCGACATGGAGCGGGTGAAGGCGTTCATGCAGCGGCGCGCGCCGGGGAACGCCGCCCATTCCACGGCGCGGAGGGAGCCGGACGAGCCGGTCGTGTACTCCGGCCTCGTGGACGGCAGGACCTGCGGCGCGCCGCTGATGGCGCTGATTGAGAACACCGATCAGCGCTCCGGCGACTACGACGCGCTCCGCGACACGCCCCGGCCCGGCCACGCGGACTACACCGCCCGCGTCAAGTACGGGGACTCGGCGGATCTGTCCGGCGGCGGGCACTTCTCCGGGCGGCTGACCGCGCCGATCTGTTTTGCGGGCGCGGCGGCGCTGCAGGTGCTGGAGCGGCGCGGCGTGGCGGTGCGGGCGCACATCTATGAGATCGCGGGCATCCGGGACGCCTTCGAGGGCGACCTGACCGGCGTCCAGGACAAGGAATTTCCGGTGATCGACGACCGGGCGGGCGTGATGATGCGGGAGGCCATCGAGCGGGCCAGGCTCGGCGGCGACTCGGTGGGCGGCGTGGTGGAGTGCGCCGTGGACGGCGTGCCGAAAGGGGTCGGCGAGCCGATGCTGGACGGCGTGGAGAGCGTGCTTTCGCGGCTGATGTTCGCGATTCCGGCGGTTCGGGGTGTGGAATTCGGCGCGGGGTTTGCCGCCGCCCGGATGCGGGGCAGCGCCCACAACGACGCGTTTGTGCTGGAGGACGGCCAGATTCGGACGGCGACCGACCGCCACGCCGGGATCCTGGGCGGCATCACCACCGGCATGCCCATCGTATTCCGGGTGGCGTTCAAGCCCACCGCCTCGATCGCGAAGCCCCAGCGCACGGTGAACCTTGCGGAAAACCGGGAGGTGACGATCCAGGTGGGCGGGCGTCACGACCCGTGCATCGTGCCCCGGGCGGTGCCGGTGGTGGAGGCGATGGCGGCTCTGGGCATTTTGGACTTGATGATGGTCGCAAACAGCGCTAAAATCTAATGGAAAAGCGGGAGGGACTCCTCATGGACATGCGGGAGCTTCGGGAGAAGATCGACCAAATCGACGATGAGATCGCGGCGCTGTACGTAAAGCGGATGCAAACGGTCCGGGACATCGTGGAGGCCAAGCGCGAGGGCGGGATCGGCATCTCGGACCCCGGAAGGGAGCGCGCGATCCTGCAGCGGCTGACCGCCGCCCACGACCCGATCTACGAGGGCGATTTGAAGCTGCTCTACGCGCTGCTCTTCGACCTGAGCCGCAGCGCCCAGGCGCGGCTGATGCGGCCCGATGCGGAGCCGTTCGCTGAGGTGCTCGATCAGGCCGTCGCCGCCACCCCGGTGCTCTTTCCAAAGAGCGCGCTGGTCGCCTGCCAGGGCGCGGAGGGCGCCTATTCCCAGGAGGCCTGCGACGTGATGTTCAACGTGCCGGGCATCCTGTACTTCAACAGCTTCGAGGGCGTGTTCCAGGCGGTGGAAAAGGGCATGTGCCGCTACGGCGTGCTGCCGCTCGAAAACAGCCTGGCCGGGTCGGTCACCGACGTGTACGACCTGATGAAGGCCCACAGGTTCTTTATCGCAAGGTCTGCGAAGCTGCGCATCGAGCACAGGCTGCTGGCCGCGCCGGGGGCGAAGCTCTCCGAAATCCGGGAGGTCGTCGCCCACGAGCAGGCGCTCCGGCAGTGCGGGAAATTCCTCTCCGGCCTCAAGGATGTAAAATTGACGCCGTTTGCCAACAACGCCACCGCCGCCCGGTTCGTAGCGGAGTCCGGCCGAAGCGACATCGCCGCCATCGCCTCCGCCCGGAACGCACAGCTCTACGGCCTCGCGCCGCTCGATGAGCGCATCATGGACGACGGCTCAAACTACACCCGGTTCATCTGCATCTCCCGGGAGATGGAGGTGTACCCCGGCGCCAACCGCATCAGCCTGATGGCCGAGTTGCCCCACACGCCCGGCTCGCTGTACCGCGCGGTTGCCAGGTTTGCGGTCAGGGGGCTGAACCTGATGAAGCTGGAGAGCCGCCCGATCCCGGGCCGCGACTTCGAGTTCATGTTCTACTTCGATTTCGAGGGCTCGGTGGTCGATCAGGACGTAAAAGGGTTGTTGTCTGATCTCAGCCAGTCCGGGGGATTCACATTCCTGGGCAACTACAGCGAGGTGTGACATGGGGAAGGGGTATGGCCTGATCGGGGGGACGCTCGGCCACAGCTACTCCAAGCTGATCCACGAGCACCTGTACGGGTGCGAATACCAGTTGATCGAGCTGAAGCCGGACGAATTGGAGCGGTTCATCTGCCAGCGGGATTTCGCCGGGCTGAACGTGACGATCCCATACAAGAAGGCGGTCATCCCGCTGTGCGAGAAGCTGACCAGCGCGGCGCGGCGCATCGGCGCGGTCAACACGCTGTACTTCGACGGGGACGGCGCGCTGACCGGCGACAACACCGACCACTACGGCATGACGCGGATGCTGGAGGAGTTCAGCCTCCACGACCGGCAGGTGGTGGTGCTGGGCGCGACCGGCGGCACCGGAAAGACCGCCGCCTGCGCGCTGCACGACCTGGGCGCCCGGGTGCTGACGGTCTCCCGGGGCGACCCCGGCAGCTACGAGTCGGTCTACGGCTTCCCGGCGGATTACCTGCTGAACGCCACCCCGGTGGGCATGTACCCGGCCCTCGAGGGCTGCCCGGTGGATCCGGCGCGGATCGCCCGGCTGCAAGGCGTGGCCGACGTGATCTACAACCCCGCCCGCACGAGGCTTTTGCAGCGGGCGGAATCGGCGGGGCTGAAGCGGGTGGGCGGCCTCAAGATGCTGGTGCACCAGGCGGCGGGCAGCGCCCGGCGCTTTCTGGGCGCCCCCGTCGAGGAGGCGCGGGTGGAGGAGACGCTCCGCTGGCTGGCCCTAAAGACCCGCTCCATCGCCTTCGTGGGCATGCCCGGCTCGGGCAAGTCCACCGTCGCCCGCGCCGTGGCCGAAAAGCTGGGCCGCGAGCTGATCGACATCGACCGGGTGATCGAATCCCGCTTCGGGCCGATCCAGGAGATCTTCGCCCGGGACGGCGAGGCGCGCTTTCGGGAGCTGGAGGCGGAGGTGATCCGGGAGGCGGCGCTGGCCCAGGGGGCCGTCGTCGCCACCGGCGGCGGCGCGGTGCTCCGCGAGGAGAACCGCGCGCTGCTCCGGGCCAACGCGTTCGTGGTGCAGCTCGAGCGGCCGCTCGCAGAACTGGCCACCCGCGGCAGGCCGCTCTCCTCCGGCCCCGCCGCGCTCTCGAGGATGTACGAGGAGCGGCTGCCGCTGTACCGGGCGGCGCGGGATGCGGAAGTCTGGCTGCGGGATTTCCCGGAGGAGACCGCGGACGATGTGATCCGGCGGTTTACGGAGGAGGTGCGCGCGTGAACATCCTGGTGATCAACGGCCCGAATCTGAACCTGCTGGGCATCCGGGAGCCGGACATCTACGGCCGGAAAACCTATCGGGACCTGGTGGATTTGATCGAGGCCGAGGCGGCTTCGGTGGGCGATGCGGTCAAGTGCTTTCAGTCCAACCACGAGGGCGCGATCGTCGATGAGATTCAGGCGGCCTACGGAGCGTTCGACGGCATTGTAATCAACCCCGCCGCCTACACCCACACATCGGTGGCGATCCTGGACGCGCTGAAGGCGGTGGGCCTGCCCGCGGTCGAGGTGCACATCTCGGATGTGGACGCGCGCGAGGAGTTCCGGCGGCATTCCTATGTTACAGCGGCCTGCATAGCGCGAATCGCGGGGCACGGTTTCCAGGGATATGTTGACGCCATGCGTATTCTGCGGGGGGTGTGCGAAAAGCGCGGGTAAAATCATTGCGCCGCATGGAATTTCCTGATATAATACCGATATATACATAAAGGAGTATCTGACGAGACGGAGGCCACGCGCGGTATGAGGAGTCGTCGAAACGCCGCGCTTTTGACCGCAGCGCTCGTCTTTCTGCTCATACTGGGGGCCGTCTGGGACCCCCTCTGCGCCTATCTTTTGGATAGGAGCAGTGCCAAGTATCCGGAAGCCCCCGGCGCGGTCGTGTATGGCGGCAGTGGCGTGTCCATCGACGCCAGCAACGCGTCCGAGGGGTATCTGATGGTCAAAGCCTCCGGCAGCAAGAAGCTCAAGCTGCGCATCGCGTTAGGCCAGGCGACCTATACCTACGACCTGCACGAGGGAGGGTATGAGACCTTCCCGCTGCAGGCGGGCGGCGGCGCCTACCAGGTGACGGTGTTCCAGCAGGTGCGCGGCAGCCAGTACGCCCAACTCTACTTTAAGAAGATCCAGGCGGACATTGCGGACGACACCAGCTACGCGCTCTATCCCAACCAGTATGTGAACTACGACGCATCCGCCAAAGCGGTCGCCAAATCGGCAGAATTGTGCCAGGGGCTGGCCAGCGACCAGGACAAGGCGGGCGCGGTGATCGGCTTCGTGACCGGAACGGTGCTCTACGACCACATCAAGGCCAAGACGGTGGAGAGCGGCTACCTGCCCAACGTGGACGACACGCTGGACTCAAAGAAGGGCATTTGCTTTGACTACTCGGCGCTGGTGGCCTGCATGATGCGCTCCCAGGGCGTCAAGTGCAAGCTGGTGATCGGCTACGCCGACAAATACTACCACGCCTGGAACGAAGCGCTGCTGGACGGCAAATGGGTCCGCTACGATACGACCAGCATGGTGACCGGCCTTCAGGTCGTCCAGTATACGACCGAGCGGGTTTACTGAAGAAGGATGGGGGAACAAGGGATGAAGGGCCGCACCCAATACCTGCCGGCGGACGAGACAGCGCTGTTCTGCGAACAGGTGGCACTGCTCTTGAAATCGGGCATTGCGCTGTACGACGGCGTCGAGGCGCTGTGCCAGAATTACCAGTCCACCCGCTATGGGAGCCGCTTCCAGCTGCTGAACGAGACGATGAAGCGCACGGGTTCGCTCTACGAGGCGGTGCGCGCGCTGGACATATTCCCGCCCTACATGGTGCAGATGGTGCAAATCGGCGAGCGGGCGGGCACGCTGGAGCGGGTTTGCCAGGGCCTTTCGAACCATTATAGCCGGGAGGCGCAGGTGCGCGCCACCATCAGAAGCGCCGTCACCTACCCGCTGCTCATGATCGGCCTGATGGCGGTGGTCGTGGTGGTGCTGGTGGTTCAGGTGCTGCCGATGTTTTTGGGGATCCTCCGGAACCTGGGCGGGGATCTCTCCGCCTCGGCCGCCTCGCGCATGAACGCCGGGATCGGCGCGGGCATCTTCGTGCTGGCGCTGGCGGCGCTGATCCTCCTGGCGGTGCTGGCGGTCGCGGTGCTGCTAAAAAGCGGCAAGCGGGATCAGGTGATCCGCTTCTTGCAGCGCGTGTTCCCGCCGCTTCGGAACGTCGCGGAAAAGCTGGCGGCCAGCCGGTTCGCGTCGGTGATGTCGATGCTGATTGGCAGCGGCTACCCTCTGGACGAGGCGCTGAAGATGGTGCCCCAGGTGATGACGGACCCGATGTCCAAAGCCCGGCTGGAATCCGTCGCCCGACGGATGGAGGAGGGCGTGTCGTTTGCGGACGCGGTCGAGGGCGCCCGCATCTTTGAACCCATCCACGCCAAGATGATCCGTGTGGGCGCCATCGCCGGGCAGACCGAGGCGGTCATGGATCGGCTGGCCAGGCAGTATGAGGACGAGGTGGACGACGGCATCCGGCGCCTGGTATCGGCCATCGAGCCGACGCTGGTGGCGGTCATGGCGATTGTGATCGGCGGCATCCTGCTGGCGGTCATGCTGCCGCTGGCCAGCCTGATGTCGTCGCTGGGGTGAGGCATGCGGCATCTGTATGAAAGGCGGAAGTTTGCGGGGTACCGCGGCCTGATCGCGACGGTGCTGACGCTGGCGCTGGCCGCGGGCGTGTTTATCTGGCTGATCTCGGCGGCCGAGGTCCGGGCGGAGGGCGAGGAGGAAGCGCGCCTTCTGGAGGCCGTACGGCGCGCGATGGTCACCTGCTACGCCGTCGAGGGGCAGTATCCGCCGACGATTCAGTATCTGGAGGCCAACTACGCGCTGAAATTCGACGACGACCGCTTCATCGTATCCTACGATGCGTTCGCGTCCAACATCATGCCGACGGTCTCGATCTTGAGAAGGGATGAGGGCGCATGACCGGCGCGAAGCGGGGATCGCACAGCATCAGCGGCCTGTTTGCCTTTGCGCTGATCGCGCTGTACACGCTGCTGGCGCTGATGATCGTGGTGTCCAGCGTCCGGGCCTACCGGATGATGGGCAGCGTCAACCGTTTGAGCAGCGAGCAGCGCGACGCGCTGGGCTACGTGGGCGGCAAGCTGCGCGCGTCCGGGGACCAGGGCGCGATTTCGATCCGGGACGAGCAGGGTAGGAAGCTATTGGTGCTCTCCGAGGAAGCGGGCGGCGAGGCGTACGAAACCCGCATCTACTACGATGACGGCGCTCTCATGGAGCAGTTCTGCCAGGCGGATCAGGCCTTTGACCCGGAGAGCGGGGATCGGATTGTGTCGCTGCCGGGCTTTGCGTTCGAGCGGTCGGGCAGCCTGATTACGCTGACGGCGCGCCTCTCCGACGGGACCGATGCGGTGAGCTGCGTCGCGCTGCGCGCCGGAGGGGGGGACGGGCAGGATGCGGTATAAGAGCAATCTGGTGCTGCTGGAGATGCTGCTCGCGCTGGCCTTCTTCGCCACGTCCGCGGTCATCGGCGCGGGGGTGCTGGCCACCGCTTACCGGATCAGCCTGGACAGCCGCCGACAGACCGACGCGATGTTCATCGCCCAGAGCTGGGCGGAGCGCATCGCCGCCGCGGACGACCCCGTCGCCCCGCTGAGGCAGGCGGGTTCCGAGGTTGAGGGGAACTACCGCTTCCAGGACGGCGGCTACACCGTGGAGGCCGCCGTGAACCCGGAGGACGCCGGCGCGGGCACGCTGTACGACATCCGCCTCACCGTCCTGCGCTCGGGCCAGGCGCTTTGCGAACTGCCCGCCAGCCGGTACGTGCCCCGGGAGGTGTCGCCGTGAACCGGCCCAAGCAGGAATACCGCGTCGGCGTCGGCGCATCGACGATGCTGACCATATTCGTGGTGCTGTGCGTGGCCGCGCTGGCGCTGCTGGCGCTGTCCGGCGCGCGGGGCGACCAGGCGCTGACCGCGAGGGCTTCCGAGATGACATTAAGCTACTACCAGGCCTCGGACCGAGCGCAGAAAATCCTGTCGCAGCTCGATCCGGCCGTGCGAAAGGCGGCGGCGGACGCCCGAAATCAGCAGGAGTTTGACGACAAGCTGTCGAATCAAACCGTCGACGGCACGTTGGTCGCCTGCGACCAGGGGGTTCTGTCCTTCGACGTGGACGCCGGCGGCGGGCGGAAGCTGTCGGTGGCGGTCGACGTATCCCCCGCGGGGCAAAAGTGGCGAATCGCGCGCTACCAGTTGGTTGGCGGCGATCTGTGGACGGGTGAGAACGGCTCCCTGAACCTCTTTAACTGACGCATGGCACATGGGGGATACGGCGAGTGGAATTGATAGGCCTTCTCAAGGCGGCGGTGGACAAGGGCGGATCGGATATCTACCTGGTGCCGGGCGCGCCGGCCATGGTCAAGATCGGCACCGAGCTGCACCCGCTGACCGATGAGAAGCTGGGCGTGGAAGGGGCGCGCGCGCTGATCGAGGCGTGCTACACGCTGGCGGGCGCGCGGGAGACCCAGCGGCTGATGGAAAAGGGCGACGACGACTTCTCCTTTTCCGTCCGGAGCGTGGGGCGCTTCCGCTGCAACACCTACCGGCAGCGGGGGTCGCTGGCGGCGGTGCTCCGGGCGGTGCCCTTCGGCCTGCCCGACTACAAGGCGCTGGGCATCCCGCAGGTGGTGATGGACCTGTGCGACAAGAAGCGGGGCATGATCCTGATCACCGGCCCCGCGGGCAGCGGCAAATCCACCACGCTGGCCTGCATGATCGACCGGATCAACCGGGAGCGCTCCAGCCACATCGTCACGCTGGAGGATCCGATCGAATACCTGCACCCGCACCGGAAGTCCATCGTCTCCCAGCGGGAGATCGGGCTGGACGCGGCGGACTTCGCGGGCGCGCTCCGGGCTTCGCTCCGGCAGGCGCCGGACGTGATCCTCCTGGGCGAAATGCGGGACTTTGAAACCATCCAGACCGCGCTGACCGCCGCGGAGACCGGGCACCTCTTGCTCTCCTCGCTGCACACGCTGGGCGCGGCCAAGACCATCGACCGCATTGTGGACGTGTTCCCGGCCAGCCAGCAGGCGCAGGTGCGCGTGCAGCTGTCGATGGTTCTCCTGGCGGTGGTCTCGCAGCAGCTGATCCCGGCGCTGGACGGCGGGCTCGCCCCGGCGATGGAGGTCATGCTGGTCAATCCCGCCATCGCCAACATGATCCGGGAGGGCAAAGGCCACCAGATCGACAACGCGATCTACGCCGGCGGCCCTCAGGGCATGATTTCGATGGACGAGGACATCCTCCGGCTGTACCGCCAGGGGCGCATTGCGCGCGAGTGCGCGCTCTCCTACGCAATCAATCCGGACCTCATGGCCAAGAAGATATAGCGCCCGAAGAACGAAGGGGGGTCCTCCCGATGGAGGAGAAGCACAGGATTTCGATCAGGATGCTCGGCAAGTTCGACGTGATGGTGGACGAGCAAAGCGTTGAAAAGCAGCTGGCCAAGAGCAAGAAGGGCACCAGGCTCCTGCAGTACCTGATACTTCGGGGGGGGGAGTCCGCGCCAAACTTCAAGCTGTACGAGGTGCTGTGGGAGGACGAGCAGAGCTCCAATCCCGAGGGCGCCTTGAAGACGCTGGTCAGCCGAACGCGCACCATCCTGAGCGAGATCGCCCCAGATCTCGGCAGCGCCATCGTCACCGAGCGCGGATCCTACCGCTTCAACACCCAGCTGGGCATCCAGGTGGACACGCTGGAGTTCGAGCATCTGACGGCGGAGCTCAACGAGGTCACGGTGCTGGACGACCAGATCCACCAGAAATTCAACAAGATGCTGTCGCTGTTCCAGGGCGACCTGCTGCCCGGCCTCGAGCAGGAGGACTGGGTGGTCTCCCGCAGCGTCTACCTGCACAGCCAGTATTTGAAGCTGGTCTACAAATACCTGGACCTCTTAAAAGAGGCCAAGGACTTCGAGCGGATGATCCACGTGTGCCGGCTGGCGCTGGACGTGGACGTGTTCGACGAGCGGCTGCACCTGGCGCTGATGAACGCGCTGATCCGCACCAACCGCAACAATGAGGCGCTGATCCAGTACAAGCACGCCACAAACCTGCATCTGCGCTACCTGGGCATGCAGCCGCCGGAGGCCATCCAGGAGTTCTACAAGCAGATCTTGAAGGCGGGCAAGACGCTGGATATGGACATCGACGCCATCCGCAAGGAGCTGACCGAGTACGGCTCCCAGCGGGGCGCGTTCGTGTGCGAGTACGCGGTGTTCAAGGAGATCTACAACCTTCAGATGCGAAACCTCGAGCGCATGGGTTCCACGATGTTCATCGCGTTGATCATGATTACCTCCATCGGCAGTGCGCCGATGGAGCCGATGCGCCTCAACGACATCATGCAGACGCTGCAAAAGACGCTGGTCACGAACCTCCGCAAGGGCGACACCATCACCCATTTCAGCGCATCCCAGTACGCGCTGCTGCTGCCGCTGGTCAACCACGACACCGGCAAGATGGTGCTGGAGCGCATCAAGCGCGCGTTCTACAAGGCCTGCCCCAACTCGGCGATCATGTTCTCCTACCGCCTGGGGCCCATCACATCGCCCGGGCAGCAGCGGAGCGGCAACCTCCCGCCGCACGCGCCCCAGCTCCAGCCGAAGGCCGGGGAGCCGGCAACCTGATCCCCTCATAAAGCGCAGGCGCTGCGGTTTTTTCCGCAGCGCCTGATATTTCTTTTTGGGCAATCCCTAGTAGATCACGATCTTGCAGCCGGATTTCAGCGCCTTCAGGATCTTGACCATCACGCTCTGGGGCACCGCGATGCAGCCGGCGGTGTACTTGTGGGAGCCGGTGCAGTGCAGGAAGATGCAGGAGCCCTTGCCTTTGGCGCCCGCCGCATTGTAGTCGATGAACGCCGCGTAGTTGTACACGCCCGGGTAGTTGACGAGGTACTCGTCGCTCCTCGTGCGCGCGCGGTTCGTGACCCGGGTGTCGATCAGCTGGTTGTAATACTTGGAGCCGGAGGTCCCGCACCAGTAATGGTTCTTGGTCACCTTCACGTAATCCAGGCTGGTGCCCGGGTTGGCCTTGATGCCAAACGGCGTCTTGAGGTTGAAGGTACCGGTGGGCGTCTTCATGTCGCCCTCCTTGGTCTTGCCGATGCCGCTCTTGCCCACATAGGCGTAGGAGGACAGCGTCTGCCGCCAGACGCCGCTTTCGTCCTTTTCGTGCATGGTCAGCGTTGCGCTGGAGCCGCTCTTGTACTGCACGACCACCATCTGGTCGCAGGTGCTGGCCGCGGGCAGCCGGGCCGCGAAGCTCTCGCCGTCATTTGCGGTCAGCGCTGGGAATGTGACGCTCTTGCCGGACGGGCTGATGGACACCGCGCCGTCCGGATAGCCCTTCGCGGCCAGCGCGGCGGCTGAAGCGGTCTTGTAGTCCGCGCCGATCAGCTTCAAAACCGACAGGTCGGCCATCAGATGCCCGCTTTTTACGTAGGGCGCGGCCTTGAGCGACTTCTTCTTGTCGTTCACCTTGGCGTAAGAATAGCCGGAGCGCACCGCCACCCGGGTGTTTTTCGGCCCCTGGATATACATGATCCGCCCGCTGTTGGCCTCCGAATACGGGATCGACAGCGCGTCGCACACCGTTTTCAACGGAATCGTCAGATAGGAACCGGTCTTTCCAATGGAACCGGTGGACGGCGTGAGCGCCACCTGCTTGCCGCTCACGATCAGCGAATACTTGCCGAGGGTCGTCGCGGCGCTGGCTGGAATCGCTAGAATCAGGATCAGCGCTATGATGGTAATAAACGCTTTGCGCACGAATATCGCCTCCCGAACCCATTATAGCACAGCCCGAGCCTATCTGTAAATAGACTATGACAAATGTATTACAAAATGCAATAATTTGGATGGGAGAGCATTGGGCTCCAGCCGCGCTTTTATCGCTGGGATGGCGTCTATGCAAAAAGCCCCGGGCGCGGCCCCGGGGGGTCGAGGGGGATCGCGCCCCCTCGATAGGATCAAGGCAGCCGAAGGCTGCTACCGCTTCCTCAAAGCGCGGAAAGGGAGCGAAGCGGAATCAGCGCAATCTGGCGTTCAGCTTTTCGTATACCGGGCGCATACAGGGTTCGCTGCAGGCGGCGACCGCCTCCTGAAGCGGGAACCAGGCCACCGCCCGGTTCTCGTCCGGCTTGACGGTGACCGCTTCGGCCTCGTCGGCTTCGAACAGGTAGGTAAGGTTCAGGTGCAGGTGGGCCGGCACATACCGCCCGCGCTTCATGTGGGGGTTGACCGTCAGCGTCTCCAGCGAGTACAATTCCGGCCGCACCAGCTGCACGTGGACGCCGGTCTCCTCCTCCGCCTCCCGGAGCGCCACCTTGCACAAATCCTCCTCGCCGTCGGCGTGCCCGCCGACCCAGGACCAGGAGCCGTACACGTTGTGGTAGACCATCAGCGCCCGGGTCCTTGCGCGGTTGACGATCCAGGCGGAGGCGGTGAAGTGCATCGTCAGGTTGTCCCGGGTCAAAAGCTTTTCCCCGCGCCCCAGCGCCGCGAGCATCACCAGCCGGTCGACCCCTTCCTGTTCGTTTCCAGGTTTAAAAGAAGAAATGGTTTCGAGCAGCGTCACGAACGTCCACCTCCTGTCACAGTATACCATTTTTGTCAACGGATGTCCAAGGCCCGGCGTTTGACCGGGTGTTTTTGCGGTATAAACAGGGCGTGGCGTGGGCATGCCATACGGGATGAAAATCGGGAGGGATCGCTGTGCGGGAGAACCGGGAGCCTTCGGTCATCTACTTCGCCGGAGGTTGCTTTTGGGGCATGGAAAAACTGATGAGCATGGCGCCGGGGGTTCTGGACGCCATGAGCGGATACGCCAACGGAACGATGGTGAACCCGACCTACGAGCAGGTCTGCACCGGCAAGACCGGGCACAAGGAGACCGTCCGCGTCGCCTACGACCCGGAGAAGGTCAGCCTGGAGGCGCTGATCTTTTTGTTCTTCTCGGCGATTGACACCACCGTGGAGAACAGGCAGGGCAACGACATCGGCCCCCAGTACCAGACCGGCATCTTCTACGAGAATCCGGACGACAAGGCGGTCGTCGAGCGGGCGGCGGAGATCGAGAAAGGCCGCAGGGAGTCCTTCCACGTGCTGATCGAGCCGCTGACCGCCTTTTATCCGGCGGAAATGTACCATCAGGACTATCTGGACAAGAACCCGGGCGGCTACTGCCACCTGAACCCGGCGGCATTCCTCCGGGCCAAAAACCTGTCCGTCGATCCCAAGGGCTATATGCGGCCGGACGACGGCGCGCTCCGCGCAAAGCTCACGCCCATCCAGTACGCGGTCACCCAGGAGAGCGCCACCGAGCGGCCGTTCGAGGGCGAGTATTGGAAGTTCGACGAGAAGGGGCTGTACGTGGACGCGGCCACCGGCGAGCCGCTTTTCTCCTCGAAGGACAAGTACCGGAGCGACTGCGGCTGGCCGGCGTTTGCGAAGTCCATCGACGAGAACGCGATGGTCTACCGCCGCGACCGCTCCCACGGCATGACCCGCACCGAGGTGCGCAGCCGCGCGGGCGACTCCCACCTGGGCCACGTGTTCGAGGGCGACCGGGAATCCCCCTCCGGCGTGCGCTACTGCATCAACAGCGCAGCACTGAGGTTCATCCCCTATGGGAAGATGGACGAACTGGGGTACGGCGGCCTGAAGAAATTTGTGGAGTAACCCTTTTCTGCAAAACAAAGCATCCGGCTTTTTTGACCGGATGCTTTTGTTTGTTCTCCTTGCGGGGAATCCCCCGCTTGAGGTCGATGGGAATGAATGAGGGCGGGGTGGCGGGCGGGCGGATCAGCCCGCGCTGTCGGTACTGTCGCCGGTACTGGTGTCGCCTGTGCCCTCCCCGTAGAGCTGGGCCTTGGCCGCCTCGCTGAGCGAATCGTCCAGCGCGGACAGCTGCTGATTTACGTCCCGCTGGGTAGCGTACATGGAGAGCAGCTCCTGCCTTGCGTCATCGGTCAGCCCCGGAAGGCCCATCACGTAGTTGGTCTCCTCGGCGATCTCCACCTTCAAGTCCAGGTCGGCCACCGATTTTGTCGCCTGCTCGATCTGGCTCTGCTTGTACTCGATCAGGTTGTGCAGCACGCCCTGCTCGGTGGGGTCGTCGGAGGCGTCGTGGCGGGCGGTCAGTTCGTCCATCTCGTCGCCGAGCTTGACGATCCTGGCGTTGGCGTCCATCAGCTGCTTCAGCTCGGCGTCGGTCAGCACATTCAGCCCCTTCACGTACTGCTCGTAATCGGCGTCCTCCATCGGCTGCTGGTCGACGCCGTCGTCCAGCGAAAGCCCGAACTGCTTGTAGATCTCCGCCTGGCGCGTGCCCAGCGCCTCGATCTGGGCGTAGAGCGGGTTGGCCTTCGCCCAGTAGGCGTCAAGCTCCTCCGACGCCGTTAGCGCCAGCGCGGGCAGCGCCGCCACCGCCAGCAAAAGCGCCAGGATCAGCGCCGTCAGTTTCTGCTTCATTTTCTTCTCCTTTTGGGCCTTTGTCAGCGGATCTTGCCGACCACGTCCAGCGCGTCCACGGCGAATACCGCCACGCTCCGGACCGCCGGTTCGTCGTACACGTAGTCGTCGGTTCCGGTGACCTGCTTCATGATGAGCCTAAGCGCCCGGAGCTTTTCGCCCTCGTCCTCCAGAAAGCGCACCTCGCCCGTGCCCATCAGGCAGGAATACCGGTAGCTGTAGCGGCAGGCGGTGGAGCCCGTGACCATGCGGTGGTCGTAATCCATCTCGAACGCCACTTTCGGGTTTTGCCGCATCAGGTCGAGCTTGCGGCCCCGGGGCGCGCTGTGGAAGTAGAGCGTCAGATGGTCGCCCCACTCGTAGCCGAAGTTCATCGGCACGATGTAGGGGAATTCGTCCGCCAGGCCCAGGCGGCACACCTTGCAGTTGTCCAGCACATTCACGAGCCGTTCCCTGTCCAGAACCTCCAGATCCTTCCTGCGCATGGGGCCCCTCCGTTCGGAATGGATTTTTGTCATTATACCATTTCCGGGGCCGATTGGGAAGGCGCGCTGTCAACCTTCGTCCGGCCGACGCCTTTTGCGGCTGTAGAGCTTGCCGCTGGGTTTCAGCCGCGTGACCGGTGGGATGGGCCAGGTGCGGCGCTGGGAGGCGTCGAGCTTCCGGCGCGCCCGCTTGCCCATCTTCCGCCTCGGGGTGTCGTCCACGGAGCACTCCTCCTAAAATTGCTTCTTATTGGACGCTTTTTGCGCGGGCCGGGTTCCGCCGGGCTGGAACAGAAAAGCCGCGCGTGGTATAATAAGCGGGTTCACACTGAAAGATGGAGGGCCTGACATGACGGTGGTGGCGGCGGCGGTGGTGAGAGGCGGCCGGGTGCTGGTGGTCCGGCGCGCGCCCGGCCAGAAGCTGGAGGGCAAGTGGGAATTCCCGGGCGGAAAGGTGGAGCCGGGGGAGACGGATCAGGCGGCGCTGGAGCGGGAGATGCGGGAGGAACTGGGCGTCGCCGGGCGCACGGAGGAATTCGTCGGCGAGAGCGTTTTTTCCTACGCCTTCGGCGAGGTGCTTTTGAGGCTGTATCGGTTTAACTGGCGCTCGGGCGACATGCGCCTGACGGTGCACGACCGGCTGATGTGGGCCGCCCCCGGCTCGCTGGCCGGTGTGGATTTCGCGCCGGCGGACGCACCGCTGGCCGCGTATCTCGCATCGCGGATGGAGACCGGCGGCTGATTCTCGGTGCGCCTCTTCCGTAGCGCGTCTTTGGGTGCAATCATAAGGCGTATCGCTGAAATTCCGGGGGTTTTCCGGCACGAGCAAAAATGGCCGCATCGTCGAGCGCGGCGACCACGCCTCCTTGATGTCTCAGAAGGGCCACTACTACCGGATGGTCGTCATCCATCATATAATACCGCGCAACCGCCAGATAAGAAGGCATAAGCAAATGCAGAGTGCTTGAAACACCCTGCATTTTTATGATCTTTCTGCGAGGGGTCAAGGGGACTCAGTCCCCTTGCAGGGGGTCCGGGGAATGGGGTCCCCCGGCATTCCCTTCGCTTCTACTTCTCCCGCGTCTTGCCCAGGTAGGCCTCGCGGACCTGCTTGTTCTCCAGAAGCTCCTCGCCGGTGCCGGAGAGGGTGATGCGGCCGGTTTCCAGCACGTAGCCGTAGTTCGCGGCGCGGAGCGCGGCGTTGGCGTTCTGCTCGATCAAAAGGATCGTGATGCCCTCCTTATTGAGCGTCTTGATGATCGAGAAGATGTCCCGGACCACCATCGGCGCCAGGCCCAGCGACGGCTCGTCCATCATCAAAATCTTGGGCCTCGACATCAGCCCGCGCCCGACCGCCAGCATCTGCTGCTCGCCGCCGGAGAGCGTGCCGGCCAGCTGCCAGTGACGCTCCTTGAGCCGGGGGAACAGCTGGTAGACGTGCTCGATGTCCCGCTCGATGCCCGGCTTGTCGGAGCGCATGTACGCGCCGACACGCAGGTTCTCCAGCACCGTCAGGTTCGGGAACACGCGGCGGCCCTCCGGCACCAGCGCGATGCCCTTTTCCACGATCTTCAGGGTGTCGATGCCGCCGATGGCCTCGCCCGCGTAGGTGATCGACCCGTGGGACGGGCGCACCAGCCCGCTGATCGCCCGGAGCGTGGTGGACTTGCCCGCGCCGTTGGCGCCGATCAGCGTCACGATCGCGCCCTCGTCCACCTTGAATGAGATGCCCTTGAGGGCTTCGATGCCGCCGAAGCTGACCTTCAGATCCTTGACTTCCAGCAGGCTCATGCTTCCTCCACCCCCAGGTATGCCTTGATGACGTCCGGATTGAACTGCACCTCGGCGGGGGTGCCGCTCGCGATGAGCTTGCCGAAGTCGATCACGTAGATCCGGTCGGAGATGTCCATGACCAGGTTCATGTGGTGCTCGATCATGAACACCGTGAGGTTGAATTGCGCCTTGATCTTCCGGATGAAGTCGGAAAGGTCGTCGGTCTCCTGCGGGTTCATGCCCGCCGCCGGTTCGTCGAGCAGCAAAAGGCTGGGGCTGGTCGCAAGCGCCCGCACGATCTCCAGCACCCGCTGCTTGCCGTAGGGGAGGGAGGAGGACTTCTCGTCCTTGACCGACGAGAGGCCGAGGGAATCGATCAATTCCAGCGATTCCCGCCGGATGCGCGCCTCCTCCGCCCAGTTGAGGCGGAAGGTCGCGGAGACCACGTTGGCCTTTACGTGCATGTGCTTGGCGATCAAGACGTTCTCAAACACCGTCAGATCCTTGAACAGGCGGATGTTCTGGAATGTGCGCGCCACGCCCTTGGCCGTGATCCGGTCGGGGGTGTTGGAAATCTGCTTTGTGTATTCGCCGCTGTGCCCCCCGGCGTAGAGCTTTTTCATCTTGCCGGTGGGATAGCCCTCCGCGATTGGCTGTCCGCGCAGCGTCACGCGGCCGTTGGTGGGCGCGTAGACGCCGGTGATCACGTTGAACGCGGTCGTCTTGCCCGCGCCGTTGGGGCCGATGAGGGCCACGATCTCGCCCTCGTTCACGTCCAGCGTCAGGTCGCTGACCGCCACCACTCCGCCGAACTGCATCGTCACGTTGTCCAGGTGCAGCACGTTATTTGTCACGTCCAACACCCCCCGTCGCCGCGGCGCCCCGCTTCTTCCAGAAGAAGTCCCAGGAGAACTCGTTGGTGCCCATGAGGCCGCGCCGGTAGAACAGCACCACCACCATGAGCAGCACCGAGAACACCACCATGCGGAACCCGGTGCGGAGCAGCGGCACCTGGAATGTCCCGATCGTCAGCGGCGTATCGAAGAACCTCAGCCACCACTCCTTGGCGGCGGTCACCAGGAACGCCGAGAGCACGCTGCCCGTCACCGAGCCGATGCCGCCGATGACCACGATCAAGAGGATGTCGTAGGTCATCGAGATCTTGAATGTGGAGGAATCGATGGACTGCATGAACATTGCCAGCATGCCGCCCGCGATGGCCGTGAAGAACGAGCTGATGACGAACGCCAGGTTCTTGTGCTTCATCAGGTTGATGCCCATCGCCTCCGCGGCGATCTCGTCCTCCCGGATGGCCTTGAACGCGCGCCCGTAGCTGGATTTAATCAGCAGCACGATCGTGCTGATGCAGGCCGCGGCGATGAGGAAGGTCGTCACGATGGAGCCGAGCTTCGGGATGCTCTTGAGGCCGTAGGAGCCGTTGGTCACGGTGTTCAGCTCCGGGCTGGCGATGACCGCGCGCACGATTTCGGAGAAGCCGAGCGTCGCGATCGCCAGGTAGTCGCTCTTGAGCCGAAGGATCGGCATGCCGATCAGCGCCGCGAAGCCCGCCGCCACCAGACCGCCCGCGATCAGCGCCAGGAAGGGGTATGCGGTTTGCAGCCAGCCGGGCGCGCCGTCTAGGAATGTCTTGAAGGCGATGATCCCGGAGGAGATGCCGTCCATATAGTACACGCCGGTGATCTTCCCGGTGGGGATGGTCAGTATCGCGGTGGTGTAGGCGCCCAGCGCCATGAACCCCGCCTGCCCCAGCGAGAACAGGCCGGTGAAGCCGTTCAGCAGGTTCATCGAAACCGCCGCGATGGCCAGGATCGCGCTCTTCTGCATCACCGAGTACAGCATGCCCTGCTGGAAGCGGTGCGCCTCGAGCACGGTCAAGCCGTAGACTAGGAGCGCGGCGGTGATGAGCGATAGAATCAAATTCCTCGTCTTTTTCATATCGCATCACACCTTATCCGTAGTCTTTTCGCCGAACAGGCCGGTCGGGCGGAACAGCAGCATGACGATCAATAGCGCGAACGTGAACGCGTCCGAGAAGGTGGACTCGCCCGCCGCCACCAGCGCCGTCTCAAACATGCCGATCACAAAGCCGCCTACCATCGCGCCCGGCACCGAGCCGATGCCGCCCAGGACCGCCGCCACGAAGCACTTGAGGCCGGGCAGCGTGCCGCTGAACGGGTTGACCGACATGCGGTCGGTGAAGTAGAGGATTGAGCCCACCGCCGCCAGCGCCGAGCCGATCACGAACGTGACGGAGATGACGGTGTTGATCTTGATGCCCATCAGCTTCGAGGTTTCAAAGTCCTTGCTGACGGCGCGCATCGCCATGCCCACCTTGGTGTGGTTGATCAGCTGGGTCAGCCCCCAGACCAAGAGGATCGCCACGACCGGCGTGAGGAACGTCACCAGCGACGCCGACACGCTGCCGATCTGGAAGATGCGCTTTAAAAAGGGGATCTCGGGGTAGGGCCTGGGCAGCGCCGAGAACAGGTAGGTCGCCAAGTTCTGAAGCAGGTACGATACGCCGATGGCCGAGATCATGACGGACATCCGGGGCGCGGTTCGAAGCGGCGCGTAGGCGGTGCGCTCGATGGCGAAGCCCAAGAGGATCGTGGCCGCGATCACGATGGGGATTGAGATCTCCCAGGGCAGGCTGGACATGGCGAAGATCATGAAGTATCCGGCCATCATGAAGATGTCGCCGTGGGCGAAGTTGATCAGCCGCAGGATCCCGTACACCATCGTGTAGCCGATGGCGATCAGCGCGTAGGCGCCGCCCAGCGAGATGCCGGTCAGGAAGTGCTGCATCAAGGTTGTCAGGCTCATGAAACCCCTCCGATTACAAGAACAGAGGCCGCGAGGTGGCCCCTGCTCTATCTAACCATTTGTCGCTCGGCGCCGCCCGGAAAATTCGCTGTCGCGCCAGGCGTGCGCCTGGCGCGACAGCCTTAGGCAGTGTCTTTCGCCGGTTACTTGCCGATGGTGACGGTCTTCAGGAACTTGAAGGCGCCGTTCACGACGGTCTTGATGTAGGCCATGTCCTTCTTGGCGTCGCCGTTCTCGTCGAAGGTGATCGCGCCGGTCACGCCGGTGATGGACACGCTGGGCAGCGCGTCGCGGATGGCCTGGGAGTCGGTGGTGCCGGCCGCCTTGATGGCCGCGATGGCGGTGTTGTAGGCGTCATAGCCCAGCGCCGAAACCGCCGCCACGCCGTCGCCGCCGTTCTTCTGCTCGGAGTCCGGGTTGGCCTTCAGGTAGTCCTTGAAGCCCTTGACGAAGTCCGCCGCGGTCGGGTCCGCCTCGTCGAAGAAGGTGGAGATGGTGACGCCCTCGGCGTCCTTGCCGGCGTTCTGGATGATGGTCACGTTCTCCCAGGTATCGCCGGCCATGATCTTGGCGGTGATGCCCAATTCGCGGGCCTGCTTGATCAGAAGCGGCGCGGTGGCGATGGAGGAGGGCGCGAAGATGACGTCCGGATTCGCGGCCTTGACGTTGGTCAGGATGGCCTTGAAATCGGTCTGGTTGGTCTGGAACTGCTCGTTGGCCACGATGGCGGCGTCACCGCCGGCCAGTTCCTTGAACGCCTTCAGGAAGAAGTTGCCAAGGCCCGAGGAGTAGTCGTCGCCCAACTGGGTGATGACCGCGGCGGTCTTGGCGCCGTCCTGGAACGCGTAGTTGGCCATCACCGTGCCCTGGAAAGGATCCAGGAAGCAGACGCGGAAGTAGTAGTCGTTGCCCAGCGTCACCTGCGGGTTGGTGCAGGAGCAGCCGATGGCGGGAACCTTCGCGTCGGCGAAGATGCCGCCCGCCGCGATGGAGACGCCCGAGCCGTAGGAGCCGAGCACCACGGAAACGCCGCCCGCGATCAAGCTCTGGGCCGCGGTGACGGCCTCGGTCTTGTCGGACTTGTTGTCCACTTCGACCAGTTCCACCTTGTAGGGCTTGCCGCCGATGTCCACCGTCGGGGTGACCTGGTTGGCGTAGCGGATGCCCAGCACTTCCTGGAAGCCACCGCCGCCGTTTTCACCGGTCACCGGCTCGAACACACCGACCTTGACGACGTCTTCTGCGAGGGCGGCAGCGGGAATGATCAGCATGAGGGCAAGAACCAGGGCGAGCACTTTCTTCATGGGATTCCCTCCTTGCATGTGATGGACTCATTATACGACGCAAATGGCATGGTTGCAAGCGGAAATGTGCGTTTTGAAAACCGGTTTAGAAATAAACCATTCGTATATGACGGGGGAAGTTGCAGGGATATGCAGTTTAACGTGATATTTTCATCCGCGTGAGAGCCCGGTGCAAAAAGCCGCGCGATGCGGCCGCGGACTCCCTATGGGGCAATCCGTCGGCCGCCATCCGCGCGGCAAAAAGGGGTAGTTTTCTCCGTTATTTTGACGCCTGCACTTCAATCCACGGATGCCCGGCCTTTTCGACCGCCTTCAGGGCCTGCTGCCCATAGGCGTACAGCACGCTGAGCAGGTTGTCCGCGCCGCCGCTCCACGGGGCCAGTTCCACGTCCTGCCCGACGCAGTCTGCCAGGAATGTCCCGTCCCGCAGCTTCACGAAACCCTTGACGCGGTAGGCGTCGGCGGACAGCGAGGTCAAGAACGAGGCCAGTTCGCCGGAAGTGAGGTTCCCGTCGACCTTCAGCGTCAGGCTGTGCAGGCCGATGTCCGCGGTCAAAAAACCGTTGCGCGGGTCGCTGGTCATGGTTTCAAGCCGGCGCGCCTGCTCCGGGGTCAGATCGCCAAAGGAAACCTCCAGGACATCGCCGCCGGGCGCGTGCCGGGCGATCAGGGATTTTGCCAGAGCGATGTCGTCCGGCGCGGCGGCGTCGCACTTGGTCAGTATGACGAGATCCGCCGCGTTCAGCTGCTTGCGAACCACCCGCGCCGTATCGTACACCTTGCGGAGGTTCCTGGCGTCGCACAGGCACACGCAGCCGCGGTAGTCGATCCCGGAAAATTCCGCCCGGAGGCGCAGCACGTCCCGCATGGCGGTCGGATCGCTCAGGCCGCTGGTCTCCACCAGGATTGCGTCCGGCGCGCCCTGAAGCGCCTCGGCCAGCGCGTTTTCAAACTGATCCAGCCGGCACGTGCAGAAGATCGAGCCGCCCGCGATGCCGTTCAGGCGGGCGTTCAGATCCTTCAGCAGCCGCTCGTCGATGTTCTCCCGGCCGAACTCGTTGACGATGATCGAGATCATTCCGCCGAGGAGAGCGGCGAACTTCTTTAAAAACGTCGTCTTGCCCGCGCCCAGAAAGCCCGTGATCAGGTACAGCCGGGTCATCGCATGACCGCCTCGATGGCGTCGCTCAATTCCTTCCGGCTGGGGACCAGCGAGCGGAACTTCAGCTCGCCGTTGATGTACAGGCTGGGCAGGTTGGGCACGCCCATCTTCTTGCAGCGGGCGATGTTGGCCTTTTCGGTGAACTTGTACTCCACCATGTCGATGGCGTCGCCAAAGTCCGCCTTTGCGCGGTTGGCGGCGCCCATCATGTAGCTGCAGGCGGCGCAGGTGGCGGAATCCAGCGTGAAGACCTCGACGAGCGGTTTTGCAAGGTGCTGGTAGTCGGGCAGCTCGACCTCGATGTCCTCCTGGGCCGCCACGTAGTTCTCCAGCATCTTGCGCGCCTCCGCCTCGTGGAGCACCGCGTGGGATACCGCGATGCCGTTCTCCACCGGCACGTCGTAGGGCATGTCGCAGCCGGGCGCGACGATGAGGCCGGTGCGGTCGGCGACGGAATCCAGAAGGTCAACCACGCACTTCATCACGTCCTGCTGGTTGCCGTGCAGCAGCACCGTGGTCAGCGGGATGTTGCCGCCGATGGCGATGTTGTAGCGGTCCGCGATGGCCTTGGCCGCCGCCAGGTTGACGTTTTCATCGATGGAAATGGAATCCGGGCCGGTCTTGCACATGGATTCGATGTTGCGCGTGGCGTCGCCGCAGACGAAGAACGCGCTGAAGGCGCCCAGCGACCGGATGTGATCGAACAGCGCGGTAAAGGGCGCGGCCATGAACTGTTCAAAGTGATTGACCGAAATCTGGCTGATCATCGGATCGACCACGGCGATCACGTCCATGCCCGCTTCTACATATAGATCCGCCATTCGCATGGCCACCTTGTTGCAGAAGGCGAGCAGCTCCCGGCAGTAATCCTCGTCGTCATACATGTCCATGAAGATATCGTTGCCGCGCAGGTGGGAAGCCAGCGTAAACGGGCCGCAGATCAGGCCGTAGAGGGCCGTGGTTTCGCCGACCTCGGCCTTCATGCGGCGCATCACGTCAAGCGCCAGCGGAATGCGGCCGCTTTTTTCGGTGGGGATGGTGCATTCGCAGGGAATGGACATGTCGTCCGCCAGCGGATGCGAGGCCACCGACGGCGGGCCGTTCTTCGACCAAACCAAGTCGCAGCCCAGGCACTCGGCCTCGATCTGCAGGTCGAACAATACCGGCTGTCCGGAGGGCCGGTACAGCGCGTTGACCTTCATCAGCGCCTCGAACAGCTTGTCCGGATCGGTCAAAAGCGTGGTCGCGTCGGTGCCGGTCAGTTTTCCCGCGTGAACGCCGGCAAAGGGCACCCATGCCATAGACGTCACGTGCTCCCGGCGAAGCGTTTTGAACAGAACCTCTTTGGGCGTCATTGAAATCACTCCCGAAATTGTGATAGGGGCGTACTCCGATGCACATTATAGCAGTGCGTTCACGCCCCCGCGCCCACTTCCTAATCATTTACATGTACTTTTATCCGGTACTCCTTCGGGGATGTGCCGGCCACCGCCCGGAACACCTTGGAGAAGTAGCTCTGGCTCTCAAAGCCCACCATCAGCGCGATCTCGGTGACCGACTGCTGGTTGAGATCGAGCAGCCGCTTGGCCTCGTCCACGCGCACCGCGTTCAGGTACTCCCGGAAGGACGCGCCGCAGCCCTTTTTAAACAGCGACGAGAAGTAGCTTTCGCTCAGGTGCACGCTGCGCGCCACGTCCGTCAGCGACAGCGGCTCCGCGAAGTGGATGTTGATGTAGCGGGTGGCCCGCTGGATCATATCCCGCTCCGTCGGGGAGGACGGCGGGAACGCGCTCTGGCAGAAGCGCTCCACCACCTCCTGCATGTGGTAGCACAGGTCCTCCACCGTGGACGCCTGCCACAAAGAGCGCATGAACGAGCGGTTCATCGCCAGCGCGTCGCCGGTCTCGACGCCGCCCTCGATCGCCGCCCGGGACAAAAGCGCGCACAGCTCCGCCGTGCAGGCCTTGACCACGTCCAGCGTGCCGCCGGTGGAGAAGAGTGCGTAGCCGAGCAGGTCGTTCAGCAGCGCCTTGGCCTCCGCGGCGTCGCCCGAGCGTACGTGGCGCACCAGCGCCCGCTCCTTCTCCAGCGGGTAGGAGGTGCCCGCCGACTGGAAGCCCTTGTAGGTCTGGATCGATTCCCCGATGCGGCTCTGCTGCTGCGCGCGGCCCCGCTTCGCCTCGAGGGACGCGTCCTCCGCCGCGCCGAACAGGTAGCGCACCATGCGGCACAGCGCGCCCGCCTCCTCGGTAGACAGCGCCCTGAGCGCGCCCGCCGCGTCGTACATGTCGAGCAGCGCGTCCGTCGGAAGCTGGTAGCGCTTCCCGACCTCCTGGAGCAGCGTCGAATCCACCGCGCCCAGCATGAACGGCCCCAAGAGCACCGCGCCCAGGAACTCGCTGCCGTTTACCAGCGGCATCACGATGTGGTACACCCCGGCGTGACAGGTAAATATGTAGCTTTCACCCAGATCCATCGCGCGCCGCCCCGCCAGCGCGTGCAGCGTCTCGCAGGATTCGCCCGGCTTCAGAAACCGCTTGAAGATCTTGCAGTATTCGCAAAGGCCGCCGCATCGCATCTCCGCGCGACCGTTTTCGTCCAGCACCTGCACCGGCAGGCACGCCACCTTGCCCAGCGCCTCGGCGCGCTCCCGAATGAGTTCCTTTTGCACCGGGATCACCTCACGGCGACATTGTATCACAAATCATAAAAAATTACACGAATTTGAGAGAAAATGTTATGATACTCCTTCCAATTTCGTGCTATACTATTGTCCATGGGCATGACCCAAGATGAATTTTCGGAGGGGATTGTATGGCGGATTTGCGCGCCATCGCGGATGCGGTAAAGGCCGGCCGCGCGAAAATTGTCAAGACGCTGGTGACGGAAGCGGTCGCCGAGGGCGTTCCTGCGGAATCGATTCTCAACGACGGGCTGATCGTCGGCATGAACGAGCTGGGCATCCTCTTCAAGAACAACGAGGTGTACGTGCCTGAAGTGCTGATCGCCGCGCGGGCGATGAAGACCGGCACGGAGATCCTGAAGCCGCTGTTGGCCGAGGCCAACGCCCAGTCCCGCGGCGTGGTCGCCATCGGCACCGTCAAGGGCGACCTGCACGACATCGGCAAGAACTTGGTGGGCATGATGCTGGAGGGCGCCGGCTTCACCGTGATCGACCTGGGCGTGGACGTGCCGCCCGAGTCGTTCATCGACGCCGCCAAGAACCAGGGCGCGCAGATTCTGGGCATGAGCGCGCTGCTCACCACCACGATGCCTTCCATTAAACTGTCCATTGACGCCATCCGCGAGGCGGGCGTCCGCGAGAAGGTCAAGATCATGGTCGGCGGCGCGCCGGTCACCCAGTCCTTCGCCGACGAAGTGGGCGCGGACGGCTATTCGCCCGACGCCGCCTCCGCCGCGGATCTGGCCAAGGTATTGATCGCCTGAAAAAATCAGGGAGTTCGTACGGGCCGCCGGCGTTTTCGCCGGCGGCCCGTTTTGCGCGGCGCTGAAACATTTTCGACACGAAGGTTGATTTTTCCGGTAATTTCTGGTATTGTCAGTAAAGTTGGCGCGGTATGCGGCGCGAATTGCGATACAAAAGCGAGAATATCCTCAAGGATCGGCGCGAGACTTTCCGTTTAAAATTCATCCGTGCGGGGGAGGGGCTTCCCATGCCGCGACGTGCGATCGCCTTTGTGCGCGCCTTTTGCGCGGTGTTTTTGGTTGCGCTTCTGATTGTTCCCTTCGCGCCGCCCACCCTCGCGGAGGGAGCGCCCGCGTCCGCTTCGCCGTCGCCCGACTTCGAAACGGTGCCCTTCGGGGATGCGCCATACGAGATCTATGGGGTTGACGGGAGCGTCGATGCCTCGTTCATACGCCAGCGGGTGTACGAGGACGGTCGGACGGTCGATTCCTACGCCCGCGACCCGGTGATTCGGATGGGCGCGGGGTCGGATTACGCGAAGGTGGACGGCGTTCTGACATTCCGGGGCAACAACTACCGCGACACGGCGGCCTTCGGCGCCGTGCCCGAGGGCGCCTCGAAGCTGGAACCGGTCTGGTCCGTCACGGTGGGGCACATTGACGAATGGTCGGGCGTGGGCTGGACCGGCCAGGCGGTGGTCGTCCGCTGGCCGGACGAGACCCGCGGGGCCATGCGCCTGAACCCGGAGAAGAAGGACAAGTCCGGGCTGACCGAGGTGATCTACGCCGCGCTGGACGGCAAGATCCGCTTTCTGGATATTGAGGACGGCGAGAGGACGCGCCCGGACATCGACGTGGGCGCGCCCATCAAGGGCAGCGCCTCCGTCGATCCGAGGGGCTACCCGTTGCTCTACTGCGGCCAGGGCATCGACACCGTGGGCGGCCGGTCGGTGCGCATCGGCACCCGCGTGTTCAGCCTGATCGACCAGAAGCTGTTGTTCTTCCTGGACGGGCGGGACAAGCTGCGCACCCGCAACTGGTACGCCTTCGACGCCTCGCCGCTGGTGGATGCCGAAACGGACACGCTGCTGCAGACGGGCGAAAACGGTCTGGTATACCTGGTTCGGCTCAACACCCAGTACGACCCGGCGGGGCGGACGGTTTCGATCCGGCCCGCCGTGGATCGCTACGCTTACAAATACAAAGGGGCGGCGAAGCTGGGCATCGAGAACTCGCTGGCGGTCTACAACCACTACGGCTACTTCGCCGACAACATGGGCGTACTGCAGTGCCTGAACCTCGACACGCTTGCCTGCGTCTGGGCGATCAAGACCGGGGACGACACCGACGCCAGCATCGCGCTGGAGGAGACCGGGGGCGGCGTGGCGCTGTACACGGGCAACGAGCTGGACCACCGGGACAGGGGCAAGTGCAACCTGAGGCGCATCGACGCGCTGACCGGGCGGGTCGTGTGGCAGCGGGACGTCAAGGTGGCCAAAAAGCACGACGCGGGGCTCTTTGCCTCTCCGGCGATCGGGAAGGGGCAACTGAAGAACCTGATCTACTTCAACGTTGCGCAGACCGACGAGGGCGGGACGCTGCTGGCGCTCGACAAGGAGACCGGGGAGACCGTCTGGTCTCAAGATCTCGGAGCCTACGGCTGGTCCTCGCCGGTGGCGGTTTACGATAAGAGCGGGCGCGGCTATCTGATCGTGGGCAATTCCCGGGGCGTACTGCGCCTGATGGACGCGAAAAGCGGGGAGTTGCTGGACTTCTGCGACTTGGGCCGGAACATCGAGGGTTCCCCCGTGGTGTTTGACGACATGCTGGTGGTGGGCACCCGCGGCGGGCGCATCGTCGGCATTCGGATCGAGTGAGAACCGCCGATTCCAGGCCCTACGCGTTGAAAGCCGCTTGCGGATTTCAACGCTGCTTTTTTTTGATGGAGATTTTCTGCCCCGGCCGGAAAAAATAGGCTGGTATTTCAACCGTGCATCGTGTATAATGTTATCAACTGGTTATTCACATACTTAACATTCTGCCCCACCAACGCGCAAGGAGATGAAAGGAAATGCTCAAAAAAAGCTGCATCGCGATGCTTCTGGCCGGAGGACAGGGATCGAGATTGGGCCTGCTCACAAAAACTCTCGCCAAACCCGCCGTACCCTTCGGCGGGAAATACCGCATCATCGATTTTCCGCTGTCCAACTGCTCCAATTCCGGCATCGACGTCGTCGGCGTGCTCACCCAGTACCAGCCGCTGGAGCTGAACCGCTACATCGGCTCCGGCCAGCCCTGGGATTTGGACCTGACCAACGGCGGCGTGTTCGTGCTGCCGCCCTACGTGAAGGGCAAGAGCGGCGAGTGGTACCGCGGCACCGCCAACGCCATCTACCAGAACATCAGCTTCATCGAGCAGTACGACCCGGACTACGTGCTGATCCTGTCGGGCGACCACATCTACAAAATGGACTACAACAAGATGCTGCAGACCCACATCGACAACAAGGCCGCGGCCACCATCGCGGTCAGGCTCGTGCCTTGGGAGATCACCCATCAGTTCGGCATCATGGCCACCGACAAGGCCGGGCGGATCACCGAATTTGAGGAGAAGCCCGCGAAGGCCAAGTCCAACCGCGCGTCGATGGGCGTGTACGTGTTCAACTGGCAGGTGCTGAAGCAGTACCTGATGGAGGACGAGGCGGACAAGAAGTCCTCGAACGATTTCGGCAAGAACATCATCCCCAAGATGATCGCCGACAAGCAGAAGCTGATGGCCTACGACTTTGAGGACTACTGGAAGGACGTGGGCACCATCTACAGCCTCTGGGAGGCCAACATGGACCTTCTGATGGATCCGCCGCTGTTCAACCTCTACGACAAGCGCTGGCGCATCTACGCCCGGAACCCCATCCAGCCGCCGCACTTCATCGGTTCAAGCGCGCAGGTCAGCGCCTGCATGGTCACGGAAGGCTGCGAGGTCTACGGCGCGGTCAGCCACTCGGTGCTGTTCGCCGGCGTCAAGGTGGAGGAGGGCGCGGTGGTGGTGGACTCGGTGGTCATGCCGGGCAGCGTCATCAAAAAGAACGCCGTCGTGCGCCGATCCATCGTGGGCGAGCGCGCGGTGGTCGGCGAAAACTGCGACGTGGGCGAGGGCGGGCAGAGCGAAATCGCGCTGATCGCCTCGGACACCGTGCTGCCCGCGGGCTTCAAGGTGCGCCCGGGCGCGCAGGTCGGGCCGGAGGATGCGGTGGCAAAGGAGGCGTCGGACAAATGAAGGACGTCATGGGCATCATCTACACCTCGAAGGACGACATCAACATGCGGGAACTCACCAGCTCTCGCGCGGTCTCGGCGCTGCCGGTCATCGGCCGCTACCGCATCATCGATTTTCAGCTTTCGAGCCTGGTCAATTCCGGCGTCCGCAACGTGGGCGTCATCATGCAGAAGAACTACCATTCGCTGATGGACCACCTGGGCGCGGGCAAGGAGTGGGACCTGCACACGAGGAACGACGGCCTGTTCATCCTGCCCCCGTTCCAGACCCGCGAGAACGTGGGCACCTACGACGGCACGCTGGACGCGTTGAAGTCCAACATCGCGTACCTGCGCCGCTCCAATCAGGACCTGGTGCTGCTGATGGGCAGCTATTCGGTGTTCAACACCAACTTCGAGGACATGGTGAAAAAGCACAAGGAGTCCGGCGCGGACGTGACGCTGATGTACACCACCCGCTACCGGGACAGCCGCGTGTCGCCCTCGATGCTGGCCAGGCACACCTACCTGAAGCTGGACGACAGGGAGAACGTGCTCGATTTCGAGATCGGCCCCAACATCCCGGAGAACCCCAACTTCTGTATGGACGTGATCCTGATGCGCCGCTCGATGCTGGTGCACCTGGTGGATCAGGCGCTGGCCCACGGCATGAAGGACGTGCTCCGGGACATGCTGCCCCAGTACCTCAAACAAAAACTGCTCACCGTGCGCGGATACGAGTATAAAGGCTACCACCGGCGCGTAGAATCTGTGCTGAGTTATTTTGAGTTTAACATGGATATGCTACACTACGACATCAGGCAGGAACTCTTTGCCAACCCGGTCTACACCAAGGTGCGGGACGAGGTGCCCGCCAAATACGTGGAGGGCGCCCGGGCGTCCAACTCGCTGGTGGCGGACGGCTGCATCATCGAGGGCACGGTGGAGAACAGCGTGCTGTTCCGCGGCGTGAGGGTGCGCGCGGGCGCGGTGGTGCGGAATTCCGTGGTCATGCAGGAGTCGGAGATCCAGGAGGGCGTGGAAGTCGAAAACGTGATTCTCGACAAGGCGGTCACGATCCGCAGCGGAAAATTGATCGGGCAAAAGGCTTACCCGATCGTGATCGGCAAGAACATGACCTTGTAGAAAACCATTTCCAAGGAGGCGATCAAAACTTGAAGGTGCTGTTTGTGGCCTCGGAATGCGTGCCGTTCTCCAAGACCGGAGGCCTTGCGGACGTGGTGGGCGCGCTGCCCAAGGAGATCAAAAAATCGGGCGTGGACGTTCGGGTCATCACGCCGCTGTACAGCGCGATCCCGGAAAAATGGCGCTCCAAGATGGAGCACCTGCTCTACTTTTACGTAAACTTGGGCTGGCGCAGGCAGTATGTGGGCATCGAAAAGCTGACGGTAAACGACATCACGTACTACTTTGTGGACAACGAATACTACTTCGGCCGCTCCTACATCTACGGGCTGGGCGGCGACGAGGGCGAGCGCTTCGCCTTCCTGGCCCGCGCCGTGATGGAGGCGCTGCCCAAGATCGACTTCGTGCCGGACGTGCTCCACTGCCACGACTGGCAGACCGGCCTGATCCCGGCGCTGCTCGAGATCCAGTACCGGGTGCTGAAGCCCTACCAGAAGATCAAGACGGTCTTCACCGTGCACAACCTGCAGTACCAGGGCATCTTCCCGATCGACCAGATCGAGGAGCTGGTGAGCCTGGGCGGCTTGGCCTATACGCCGGATCACCTGGAGTTCTACGGCCAATGCTCCTTCATGAAGGGCGGGCTGACCTTCGCGCAGAAGATCACCACCGTCAGCCCCACCTACTCGGAGGAGATCAAGACCGCCTACTACGGCGAGCGGCTGGACGGGCTGATGCGCGAGCGCGCCCAGGACCTGACGGGCATCCTGAACGGCATCGACACCGAGGAGTACGACCCCAAGACCGATCCCTTGATCGAGTCCCGGTTCGGCCCGGATTCGATGGACAAGAAGCTGGCCAACAAGATTTCGCTGCAGCGGGAGATGGGCCTGCAGGAGGGCGCGGACATCCCGCTGATCGGCATGGTGGGCCGCCTTTCAAGCCAGAAGGGGCTGGACCTGATCGAACGGGTGCTGGACGGCCTGATGGCCACCGGCTGCCAGCTGGCCGTTCTGGGCATGGGCGAGGACCGGTATGTGGACCTGTTCAACTGGGCGCAGTGGAAGTACGCCGGGCGCATCGCCTCCCGCATCGAAATGAACCACACGCTGGCCCACCGTATCTACGCCGGCGCGGACATGTTCTTGATGCCCTCGATGTTCGAACCCTGCGGCCTCTCGCAGATGATTTCGATGCGCTACGGCACGCTGCCCGTCGTGCGGGAGACCGGCGGCCTCCGGGACACGGTGCTCTCCTACAACGAGATTACCGGCACGGGCAACGGCTTCACCTTCCTCAACTACAATGCCCACGACATGCTGCACGTGGTGGAGCGGGCGGTGGACTGCTACCGGAACCACCCGGACGTGTGGAAGCGCTTGATGGAGCGCGCGATGCGCGGGGAGTACGGTTGGGATCAGTCGGCCCAGCACTACGTGGACCTGTACAAGGAACTGACGAAGCCCGTCCGCAAGATAAGGCCCGGCAAGGACGCGACCGCAGAACCCGCGGAGGCCGCGCCCGAACCGGCGGCGGACACCCCGGCCCCGGCAGCGCCCGCAGTGGAAGCCCCGGCTGCACCCATCGAGGAAGCTCCTGTGGTACCCGCAGCGGAAGTAGCGGCGGAAACCCCGGCCCCGGCCGCGCCCGCAGCGGAAACTCCGGCTGCACCTATTGAGGTAACCCCGGCAGCGCCCGCGAAGAAGCCCCGCGCGAAGAAGGCCGCCGCATCCACCGAAGCCGCGTCGCCTGTAGCCGAAGCCGCCGCAGCACCCGCGAAGAAGCCCCGCGCGAAAAAGTCTGCGGAACCCGTGACCGAAGCGGGAGCGGAAGCGCCGGTCAAGCCCGCCCGGAAGCCTCGTGCCAAAAAAACCGAGGCGTAACCTCGGTCCAGAGGAACTAATTTCCAGAAGCATCCATCCAAAGGTCGTAGCGCATCGCGCCGCGGCCTTTGGCGTGTTTGGGGAGGGATGGACGTGAAGCGGGGAAAATTCGCGCTGGTGGCGGGCGTCGTCGCCCTGTTCCTGCTGGCGGCGGTAGGCGTCTATGCCTACTGCATCGAACCGGTGTGGATCCAGATCCGGGATTTTCAGGAGACGCGCGGTCTTCGGGTGACCGATTACGAGCGGGATGTCTTCAAGCAGTGCGACGGCTGCCGCCCGGTGTCGGTTCGGTTTAGTTGCAACGGCACGGATTACGATTTCCCGCTGCCCGCCGGTTCCACGCCTTTCGAGAACGCAGACTTCCCCGGTTCGGAAAAATCCCTGCAATATATGGCCCGCAGCGATGCGTTCGGGGCGTGGGTTGCGGATATGTACGAGCACGCGCCGGACGGCTTCACATACGAGCAGATGGGGCTGGGGCATGATTTTACCGGGAAGGATGGCAGAACCGGCGTGCACATTGGTGAATCCCGCTTCGGGAGGAATTACACGGTGTTCTACTTCTATCCAATCGAGCGCACCCCGGACGGCTCCGGCGGCTATACGTTCCGGTACATCCTGCCAAATTCGTCCGCGCCGTCGCGAGGGGCGCAAACATGAAGCGATTCATCAACGCCCTGATCGTGGCGGCCTTCCTGGTCCCGCTGGCCGTGCTGTGCGTACCCGCGTACTTCGGCGTGCTGGCGCTCGCGCTGCCGTCCGCGCGGGCGGAATTTCTAAACCACTGGGCGCTGCAGGCGGAGGGCTTGACCGGGTCTGAATTGGATGCGCTGGACCGGGTGGACCGCTATCATCCATTGAACTGTACGGTGGCGCTGGGAACGGATGCGTACAGCCTCCCGATGCCGCCCGGCGCGACGCCGTTTGAGAGCGCCCGCCACCCCAAGAAGTCGGGTCACATCCAATACCTGGTGCGTACCGCGCCCTTCGAGGCCTGGCGGGACGACTTGGCTCTGAAGGTGCCCGACGGCTTTTCCTTTGAACGACTCGGAGACATGCTACATTTCACTTCCGCGGATGGCAATGTTTCGGTCTTCGTCACGGGCAGCGCCTTCGCCAGGGTGTATACGCTGCTGGAGGTCAGCGCGTGGGACGGCGCGGGAAAATTGATCAAATTGGATTGAGAGGCCTCGCGAAGGGACGCGGCTGGCTGCAGGAACTTTCCCGGTTTTTGCGAACCCTGAAGACGTCAGGGCAGCGGTTCCTCCGTCCGCTCGTGAATGCCCACCCAGTAGACCGGGGGCGACGGGAAATAGTAATCCACGTGCAGTTCTTCGGGTTCGCCCACCTGCTCTTTGGTATCCCAGTCGTAGTAGTAGAGCAGCGCCCGCGAGCGCAGGCCGGTTTTGCCCTCGCTTTCCAGCTCCGTCTCGTCGGTGTAGTAGGCGTGCTTTCCGGAGGTGTCCTTCTTCTTCCGGATGCTGGTCGGGGGGATATTTTTCTGGAGAATCTCGCTGGTGGGCTGGATTTTGTATTCCGGGCGCTTGCCGTAGATGTCCACCCGCGCCTTCTCTGAATCCACAGTGGTAAAGATGTAGACCGGGCAGTCCCGGTTGTTGGTGAATACCAGGTCTTTGCCGCTGCCGCTGACTGTGGCGTCCAGGCTCGGCCTGATGTAGGAAACGGTCATGGTGTGCTGGCAGCGGGTCTCCACCGTGATGCCCGCCTTGAGCAGCGCGTTGTACAGCGTGGTGGACGCCTGGCAGACGCCGCCGCCGATGCCCTCCTGCACGGATGTGCCGGCGAATTCCGGCGCGGGCTTGAAGCCGTTTTCCACGGTGCGCTTGCCAACAACCTGGTTGAACGACAGGGTCTCGCCCGGCTGCAGCACGAAGCCGTTGAACGGCTTGAGCGCCCTGTAGATATTGGTCGTCCGGTTCTTGGTAGAGGACTTGGTGGAGGTCGTGCAGGTCCCGATCAGCTGGGTGCCGTTTTTCAGGTCGTCGGAGGACACCGTGGGCTTGACCGGCTGCGGCACCAGCCGGATTTCCGGCGCGGAACCCTCCACGATCACCTGGGCCAGCGCCTCCTTGAGCGCGTTTCCATCCAGCGCCAGCCCGTCCGCGGAATCCGTAATGGTGAACCGGCCGCCGTTCCCCAGGGCGATTGTCGCCTCGGTTGGAGGTACGTCGATTTCACCCTTGATCCCGGCGATGAACTGGTCCAGGCGCGCCTCGTCGTACGTCAACGCGCTGTTGAACGCCACCGTGCGGCCCTTCAGGTAATCCCGCTGGGCCCGCTTCTGAGAGAAATTGCCGGTGTGCCCGAAATTCCACGCCCGGACGAGCTGGGCCTCCACATCCATCGACGCGCCCAGCATCGAGGGCGTCAGCGTCCAGGACTTTTCGCCGCAATAAACCCGGATCGCGTCGGCGTTCAGGCGCTGATCGGCCAGGCTGCTGACTTTTTCGCATCCGTCGGCGTAGGAAAGCCCACCCAGCGGAACGCCGTTCACGTAGACCCCGTCCAGGAATACGCCGGGCTTCGACGTCCACCGGAGCGCGAAGACAATAACTGCGGCCAGCACGGCCACCGCGAGCGCCATCCTGGCCAACCCCCAAAATTTTCTCGCCGCGCGGGTTTTGCGGCGCGCGGCGGCGCGGCATCCCTGGCGAAACGCGATCATGGCGGCTCCTTTCCGGCTTGAATCCCATGCGCAATGCCGTCCTTTCGCGCGCCTGCGGAAGGTTCTCGCGGCTGTATTGCGCTGACGGAGAGAAAGCCCGGCGAATGTCTTTTCCGTATATTGGACATCGCGGGAGGGCGATTGGATTCCGTTTTTGGTAAAGTTTTTATTTTTCTATGGAATTGTTTAAATAATAGGGAAATAATTCGTGACAAACGGCGAAATACGCTTGCGGTGCCTCGCCTTGAACGCATATCGGCTCCCGGTGCGCACACCGGGAGCCGATAGGATAAGTCAGCAGCGCAAACCCTCTTGTGATTACCCGCGCAGCACCGAGACGCCGGTGTCGATCACGGACGGGCCGGTGGACAGCTTGTTGATCGCGGCGTAGGCTTCCGAAACGCCCAGGAAGCCCATCGTGAACGGATTCTGCGCCATCGCGGCCTTCAGCGAGCCGTCCTTGAGCAGGCCCAGGATCGCGTCGGACTTGTCGAAGCCGATGCCGATGATGGCCGGGTTCTCCGCCTTGATCGCGTTGCCGACGCCGACGGTGGAGCCTTCGTTGGCGCCGAACAGGCCGACCAGGTCCGCGTTGCCGGTGATGAAGTTGGTGGCGGCCTCCTGAGACTCGGCGGCCAGGCCCTCCTTGTATTCGGTGGTCAGGATCTCAAAGCGTCCGTCGGCGGTCAGCGCGTCGCGGAAGCCCTTCTCGCGGTTCATCGTGGAGTTGGTGGCGGTGTTGACCGAGATGATGGCGATCTTGCCGGAGGTCTTGCCGGCCTTGTCGAGTTCATCGATCATCGTGGTGCCCGCCAGCTTGCCGGCGGCGTAGTTGTCGGTGGACAGCGTCACCGGCACCGGGGCGGCGGCGGGGGAGTCCACGTACAGCACGATGATGCCCTGCGACTGGGCGTCCTCGACCGTCTTGGCGATGCCCTGCGGGTCGGTTGCGGCCAGCAGGATGACGGCGGGCTTCTCGGCGATGGCGTTGTTCATGACCTCAATCTGCGTGGCGTTGTCCTTGGCGTTGGGCGCGTCCCACTTGTAGTCCAGGCCCAGCGCCTTGGCCATCGCGCTGGCGCCGGCGTCCACCGACACCCAGTGCATGTCCATCTTGTCCATCGTAATCAGGTATACCAGATTGCCTTCTGCGGTAGCCGCGGAGAATGTACCGAGCGCCAGGAGAAGCGCGAGTGCGAGAACGAGTACCTTTTTCATACCGAATCCTCCTCGACTTATTATGCTAAGCGCCTCGTTGCGCTTGCAATCATGCCTTGGCCCGGCGGCCGAAGAGCTTCTTGAGGTCGAGAGCGTCGCTCCGGGCGATGCGGTCGATCAGCACCGATACGATGACCACGATGCCCACCACGATGTTCTTGAGCGCCAGCGGCGCGCCCGCGAATTGCAGGCCGTTCTGCAGCACGCCCCAGATGCACGCGCCGACCACCGTGCCGAACAGCAGCCCCTGCCCGCCCATCGTGGACACGCCGCCGATCACCGACGCCGCCACCGCGTTCAGCTCGTAGGAGGTGCCCGCGTCCATCGTACCCATGCCGCTCTGGGCCATCAGGATGAAGCCCACCATGCAGCTCATGAACGAGGAGATCATGTAGGCCTTGGTCATCGCCCACTTGACGCTGACGCCGGAAAACCGGGCCGCCTCGTAGTTGGAACCCAGCGCGTAGATGTGGCGGCCGGTGCGGGTGGAGGACAGGATGTAGTTGAACACCAGGAACAGAACCAGCGCCAGCCACACCGGCGTGTAGACGCCCAGGAACTTGCCGTAGTAGAACAGGTCCCGAATCGCTTCGGCGCCGCCCGCGGTGATCTGGTCGGTGTTCATGTTGCCGTTGACGATCTGCGCCACGCCTCTGGCCATAATCATCGTGCCGAGCGTCGCGATGAACGGCGGCAGTTTCGCCTGGGCGATCAGCGTGCCGTTCAGAAGGCCCACGAGCAGGCACGCCAGGATGGTCAGCGGCAGCGCGATGAGCGCATGCACGCCGTGGGTCATCAAGGTGGCGCTCATCATCGCGCTCATGCCCACGAGGGACCCGATGGACAGGTCGATCCCGCCGGTGATCAATACGTAGGACTGGCCCATGCCGATAATCAGGATCGGGGCGACCTGCCTCAGAAGCGAGGTGATGTTCTGCGCGGTCATGAATTTGTCGTTGATCAGCGCGAACACGAGGCTCATCAAAACCAGCGCCGCCGTGACGGAGACCACCTGGCCCATGCCGCGAATCTGCATCATCCGGTGGAATGCGTTCCCGATGCCCGAGGCCGCGCCGCGCGTCCGCGCGGCCGGCCGGGGTGCGTTCTCATTCTGTATCATTCAGCCAGCCTGCCCTTTCCTGGATTCAAACTGCGTGGCGCTCCTCATGATCGCATCCTGGGTGGCCTCGGCCGAAGTGTACTCGCCGGTGACGCGGCCGTCGCACATTACCAGGATGCGGTCGGCCATGCCCAGGATTTCGGGCATCTCGCTGGAGACGAACAGCACCCCGATGCCCTTCTGCTTCAACTGGTTCATCAGGTGGTAGATCTCCACCTTCGCGGCCACGTCGATGCCGCGGGTGGGTTCGTCAAACAGCACCACCTCGGCGTCCCGCACCAACCACTTGCCCACGACCACCTTCTGCTGATTGCCGCCGGACAGGTTCCGGGCCAGCATCAACTGGCTGGACGCCTTGATCCGGAGTTCGTCGATGGCCCGCTGCGTAAGATCGGCCTCCTTGCGGCGCAGCACCTTGCCCAGCGGCCCCTTGAGCCGGTCGAGGTTGGCCAGCGCCACGTTTTCCCGGAGCGACAGTTCGACGCACAGCCCCTCCTTTTTCCGGTCCTCCGGCACGCACGCGATGCCGGAGCGGATCGATTGGGCGGGCGATTTCAGCGGGACCGCTTTTCCGTTTAAAAACACCTGGCCGCTCTCCACCGGATCCGCGCCGAAGATGGCGCGCATGGTCTCGGTGCGGCCCGCGCCCATGAGGCCCGCAAAGCCCAGGATCTCGCCCTTTCTCAGCTCGAAATTGACATCCCGCACCATGCGGCCCGCGTTCAGATGCGAGACCTTGAGCACCACCTCGCCCGGCTCGCAGGCGACGTGGGGGAACTTTTCGGTGATCTCCCGGCCCACCATCATCGAGATGATCTCGGAGATCGTGATGTCCCTAAAGTCCCGGGTGGCCACGAACTTGCCGTCCCGGAGGATCGTCACCCGGTCGGCGATGGGGGTGAGCTCCTCCAGCCGATGGGTGATGTACACAATGCCCACGCCGCGGGCTTTCAGCTCCCGGATGATGCGGTTGAGTTCTTCCACCTCCCGGTTGGTCAGGGCGCTGGTGGGCTCGTCCATGACCAGCACCTTGCAGTCGGTGGACACGGCTTTCGCAATTTCCACCATCTGCTGGCCGCCCACCTGGAGCTTCGAAACCGGCGTCTCCGGGCTGATGTCAAGGCTCAGCTGCTTTAGATATTCCGCCGCGCGGCGGTTCATGTCCTTCTGGCGCAGCTTCGTGAAGCGGCTCTCCTCCCGGCCCAGGAAGATGTTCTCCGCCACCGTCAGGTGCTGGCACATGTTCAGCTCCTGGTGGATGATGGCGATGCCCATCTCCTGCGCCTTTTTCGGCGTCAGGTGCTCCACCGGGCGGCCGTTCACCAGAAACGTGCCGCCGTCCCGGGCGTAGATGCCGCAGAGGATCTTCATCAGCGTGGACTTGCCCGCGCCGTTTTCACCCAGCAGCGCGTGCACCTCGCCCGGGCGCAGCTCAAAGTGCACGTCGTCCAGCGCTCTTACGCCGGGGAACACTTTCACGATGCCGCGCATTTCGATCAGGTTGTCCAACGGGCATCCTCCCTTCGCGCCGCGACGCGCGATTGGATTTCCAAGATATTTTCAATGCTTGCCTATCACTTTAACAATATTTGGAAGAAAAGTCAACCATAACGAACAGAATCAACAAAATTAAGAAAATTTTGAAACGATCTGGGGCGTGCCGAAAAAAGTGGGGACGCGATCCGGATGGGGGCTGGAGGCGGTATATCGATTGTTAAGCCCTATAGGACCCGTTGACATGATATGGAACTGATGTTATGATTTTATTAATGAAGTTATGCCGCAGTGACTGTCACCCCGCCGATTTTTGAGGAGGCTCCGCCATGAGACGATCCATCTTGAGAACGTTCGCGCTGCTGACCGCCCTGATCCTGCTAATGACCGCTCTCCCCGCGCTGGCGGCTGGAGCGGGCACGGAGTACTACATGCTGTCCTTTCAGACGGGCGGGTACGCCTATGAGGCGGGGCTTAAGACGCTCTACGATAACTCGCTGTTCTCCGGCGTGCTGTTCAACGGCGGCAAGCCCTTCGAGGCGACCGCGCCGGGCCGGGGCGCGCTAATGGGCCTGCTGGACGCGTTCAAGGCCACGCCCGACGCCGACGACATCGCCTACTTCCACTTCGTGGGGACGGGGTATCTGAAAAACGGCGTCGCAGGGATTCAGCTGGCGGGGGGCGACGAACTGCCGCTCACCGGCCTCGCCTCGGCGCTCAGCGCGCTGCCCTGCAGGATATGCGTGCTGCTGGACGTCAAGGCGGCGGGCGTATCGCCCTCGGCCTTCAATCAGCAGGTGAAGCTGGCGTTCTCCGCCGACAAGTTCCAATATCTGTCCGCCTGTTCGGCGACGGACGCGGCGTTTGGCGGCGCGCCGATCCCTCGCGCGACCCGGATTCTGATGACCGGCTTCGGGCTGAACCCCTCGACCAACGCGCTGAAGGCGAAGAACTGGCCCGCCGACGCCAACAAGAACTTCTCGGTGTCGCTGAAGGAAGCGGCGGCCTACCTGAAGGCCCAGTCGAAGAAGCTCAAGGCGTCGGACTTCAACCTGGCCTTACGCATGTCGGGCAGCGGGCCAAACCTGTATGCGTTCACGGGCGTCAGCAGCTTTCGCATCTATACCAATCCCGTGACCACCCGGGATACCTGGACGGAATTGTACCTCGTGCCCACGCCCGCCAACGCGGACGCGGGGGCGTACCTGCTCGGCTCCTCGAAGCCTAAGGTGGCGTACATCGATATCTACGGCGACGGCGTCCCGGGCCTCACCATCAACGGCCTGGGTTCCACGGTGGTCACGGCCAAGTCCCGGCTGTACCCCTACCCCAAGGCCACTTTCAAGCTGACCGTGCAGCCGATCCACTCCGAGTCGGTCAAAATCGAGGCCGAATACAAGGACGTCACCGGCAAGGCGCTGGAGCACCTCTACGGCTCTGATCTGACCGCCACCGGGTACGTCGAACCGACGGACTCCGACTTTCAGGAACTCACCTGGAAGTCCAGCAACCGCAAGGTGGCCGACGTGGAGCGCGGCGATGAGTCCGACGGCCGCGATTGCTACATTGCCGTCAAGGGCACCGGCACGGCCGTCATCACCGCCACGGCGCGGGACGGCGTAAGCGCCTCCTTCACGCTCAGCGTGCCCCACGTGCCTGTGGAGGGGCTCTATCCGGTCGCAGACACGGCGCTGCCGCTGCACAAGAAGATCTACTGGGGCACTATCACCTATCCCAAGGGCACGTTGGACGGCGTAACCTACAAGAGCAGCAATCCCGCGGTCGCCACCATCGATTCGTACGGCAATATATACGGAAAGAAGCTTGGCAGCACGACCATCACCGCCACCAGCAAGGATAACCCCGCCATCAAAATCAGGTATTCCGTCGCCATTACCAAGGACGAGTGCGTCTGGCCCGCGCCCGACCTCGCCTCGCTGGGCAGCGGCATGTTCTTTACGCCCAAGCGGCTGTCTCACTCCGGGCGGTACGTGGTCTGCGAGATGTACTTTGTCAACAACACCGCCTCACCCGTCTCTCAGATCGCGCGCGCGCATGTCGGCGTCAAGTCTACGGATGGCTATAACGGCATCCACACCGAGTCCCGCGCGCCGCTCAAGCTGTACGCGACGGTCCCGCCGGGCGGCGTGGGCACCTGCTCCTTCCAACTGGATAAGTCCGGGAGCATGTCCGTCGGCAGCCTGACCATCGCCAGTTTCGAGCTGCCGCAGCGGTTCCTGGTGCCCTTCGTGACGGCCCCGTAGCTGCGGACGTTCACAAAACGCGAGCATTTTCATCAGAATCCCCAAAAGCCTTGAAACGCGGGCTTGCCGTCTCCCCGGGCTTTACCGTATAATGGGGGCCGTGGAGGGATGGCCATGAAGTTCAAACGAGGGCACTGGCTGGTCAAGCCGTTTGTGAGACCGCTGTACGCGGCGGAGTGCTTCAGGATCCGCCGCGAGGGGGACGAGGTGGAACTGCTGCTGCCCGGCCAGCGGGTGAACGGGCGGCAGGATACGATGGGCCCGGCGCTGACGGTCAGGCTGTCGTCGCCGCTCGACGGCGTGGTGCAGGTTGCGATCACCCACCACGCGGGGGCGGCGCCGAAAAAGCCGGACTTCGGGCTGTGCAGCGGGAACCCGGCGGTGGAGATCGAGGAGGACGATGACGCCCTCTATTACCGCTCCGGGCTTATGGAGGCGAAGGTCTCCAAGAAAAAGGACACCTGGGGCATCGAATACCGCTACGGCGGGCGCTGTCTGACGTCCACCGGCTTTCGCGGCATGGCCCACTTTACCGACGAAAAGACCGGCAACGGCTACGTCCAGGAGGCGCTGGAACTGTCGGTGGGCGAATGCGTCTACGGCCTCGGCGAGCGCTTCACGCCGTTCGTCAAAAACGGCCAGGTGATCGAGATCTGGAATGAGGACGGCGGCGCCAACAGCGAGCTGGCCTACAAGAACGTGCCGTTCTACCTGACCAGCCGCGGCTACGGCGTGTTCGTGAACGAGCCGGGCGACGTGGCCTTCGAGGTGGGCAGCGAGAACGTGGGCCGCGTGCAGTTTTCGCTTCCAGGCGAGCGCCTCACCTACTGCGTGATCGGCGGATCGGACCCGAAGGACGCTCTCCAGCGCTACGTGCGCCTGACCGGCCTGCCCGCGCTGCCGCCCGCCTGGTCGATGGGGCTGTGGCTGTCCACGTCGTTCACCACCGACTACGACGAGGGCACGGTGCTGTCCTTTGTGCAGGGAATGGCCGATCGCGGCCTGCCGCTGTCGGTGTTCCACTTCGACTGCGGCTGGATGCGTTCCTTCCGCTGGTGCGACTTCGAATGGGACAGCGAGGTGTTCCCGGATCCGGAAGGGCTGCTGCAAAAGCTGCACGACCGGGGCCTTCGCGTATGCGTTTGGATCAACCCCTACATCGCGCAGGACAGCCCGCTGTTCCGGGAGGGCGCGGAGCGGGGCTTTTTGGTCAAGAAGGCCGACGGCGGCGCCTGGCAGACCGACCTGTGGCAGGCGGGCATGGGCCTGGTGGACTTCACGAACCCCGGCGCCTGGGCCTGGTATCAATCGAAGCTTAAAAAGCTGCTGGGCCAGGGCGTGGACTGCTTTAAGACCGACTTCGGCGAGCGCATCCCGGTGAAGGACATCGCCTGGCACGACGGGAGCGACCCGGTCCGGATGCACAACTACTATGCGCTGCTCTACAACCGCTGCGTGTTCGAACTGCTGGAAAGGGAGCGGGGCGTGGGCGAGGCGGTGGTGTTCGCGCGCTCCTCCTCCGCCGGCGGACAGCAGATGCCGGTGCACTGGGGCGGCGACAACTTCGCCACCTACGCCTCGATGGCCCAGACGCTGAGGGCGGGGTTATCGCTGGCGGCGTCGGGCTTTGGCTTTTGGAGCCACGACATCTCCGGGTTTGAGGACACCGCCCCGGCGGACGTCTACAAGCGCTGGTGCGCGTTCGGCCTTCTGTCCTCCCACAGCCGGCTGCACGGCTCCCGCAGCTACCGGGTGCCCTGGCTGTTTGACGACGAGGCGGTGGACGTACTGCGCTTCTTTACCCGCCTCAAGTGCCGCCTGATGCCCTACCTGTTCCAGAAGGCGGTGGAGGCCCACGCGCTGGGCGTGCCGGTGATGCGGCCGATGTTTTTGGAATTCCCGTCCGACCCGGCGTGCGAGTACCTGGATCGGCAATACATGCTGGGCGAGAGCCTGCTGGTGGCGCCGGTGTTCCGGGAGGACGGCGCTGTGGATTACTACCTGCCGGACGGCGTGTGGACGAACCTGTTGGACGGCGCCGCCCGCCGGGGCGGCAGGTGGTACCGCGACCAGTGCGACTTCTTCCAGCTGCCGCTGTGGGTCAAGGAGAACACGCTGCTGCCGGTGGGCCTGGTGGGCGACCAAACGGTGTATGATTATACGAAGGGCGTGACGCTGCGCGCCTACCGGATCGGCGAGGGCGCGGACATCGTCATCCCGGACGCAAGCGGAAACCCCGCGGCGACCGCCTCCGCCCGGCGCGTGGGGGGCGAGGTGTTCGTCGAGGCCTCGCCGGGGCTGGACTACGCGCTCGAAGTGATTGAATAATACTAATTCCGAATATGAATGCATCGTCGCAGGGGATCTTTTCGCGCAGGACTGTGTCGCTCTCCGCTCGATGTAACGCTGCTACGCCTCGCTCCGGCTCCTTGTCCTGCTATCTACAATCCCTCCCCGCTTTGGATGCATGAATATTCTCCATTAGTATAATAGGCGAGCCCTTCCGTTTTCGCGGAAGGGCTCGCAACTTCCCCGGCGGCGCGGCGGGCGCATGGGGCCGGCAGGCGCAAGTCTTCTTCAAATGGGAAGCCCGCGCGCCGCCCGGAAGGGAAGGGCCGTTTACAGAATCAAGGACGGCGGGTTGTAGACCCTGCCCGCCAGCTCGCTGTTCAGCATGTAAAGGCTCTTGGGGTCCGCGCCGAACAGGTCGAATTTACGGATCAGGTCGTCGGCGTTTTTCTCCTCCTCGCCCTGCTCCTTGACGAACCAGTTCAGCACCTGCAGCGTGCGATAGTCCTGGTGAACGCTGGCCTCAGTGTAGATCCGGTTGATGCTGTCGGTTATCGAGCGCTCGTGCTCGAGGGAGGTCAGGAGAGGCGCCTTGAACGAATCAAAGACCTGCGGCTCGGGCGCATTCACCGCGTTGAAGGTCACGCAATCGCCTTCGTTCAAAAGGTACCTGCGCAGCAGCAGCGCGTGATCCCGCTCCTCCTGCGCCTGCACGAAGAACCAGTTCTCAAAGCCGTTCAGGTTGTGATCCGCGTAGTAGTTTGAAAAAGCCAGGTACAGGTAGGAAGAATAAAACTCCTTGTTGATCTGCTCATTCAACAATTTGGCGATATCGGGATGCAGCATTTTGGGTTCCTCCTCGTCCAATCGACTGTACCCAGTATTTACCCGCCTGGCCGTACTTCAAACATATAAAAAAATTCATATGATTTTAACGCTTTGGCGGACGTGGCGGGGCGGGGAAATTAACCGCCGGGGCGTTTTCCCCGCGCGCGGGCGTGGTATAATAGAATAGTTAGAGCCGGTCTTTGCGGCCGGCCGAAAACAAATCCGTAAGAGGGAAGTTATTTATGTCAACGGCGCAAAGCATTCGAACCCTGGAAGAGGATCCTGCGCGATGTTTGGAGGCGTCCAGCCTCCCGTTCAGACCCATCTGCCTGTGCGACAAACCCTGTTTTGACCGCGCGATGCGCGAACTGGACGATCCCATCTGCGATTGTTCCTTTGCGGTGCAATACATCTGGCGCGGAAAGTATCATACCGAGATCTATTGCGCGGACGGCGCGGTGCTGACGCGCTTCGGCTGCGACGGCGATCACATGTACGGCTTTCCGGCGGGGGGCGACCTGAAGCAGGCCGTCGAGACGCTTTCGGCCCATTGCCATTCGGCGAACGAGCCGCTGAAGCTGGGGCTGTTGTCCGAAAGGATGAAGGCGCGGCTCGAGGAGGCGCTGCCCGGCCAGTTCCGGTTTGAGGAGAAGCGGGACAGCGCCGACTACCTGTACGACGCCCGGAAGATGATCGACCTGCCCGGCCCGAAGCTGCATTCCAAGCGCAATTTTATCAACCGCTTCCGCGCCGCCTACGAGGGGCGGTGGAATTTCGAACCGTTCGACCCGGAGAAGCTGGACGAGATCTACGAGTACGAGGCCCAGTGGTGCCGCGACAACCGCACCAACGAGGGCGACCTGATGGCCGAGAGCCAGGCGATTGTAAACCTGCTGGAGAACGGCCGCGCGCTCGCCGTCAAGGGCGGCATCCTCCGGCTGGACGGCAAGGTGATCGGCTTCTCGCTGGGTACCTTCATCACGCCGGACGTGTTCTGCGTGCACATCGAAAAGGCCGACTGGATGATCCCCGGCGCCTACCAGGTGCTGACCAACGAGGTCGCCAGGGCCTACTGTTCCGGCATCCGGTGGATCAACCGGGAGGACGACATGGGCATCGAGGGCCTGCGCAAGGCCAAATTGTCCTACCAGCCGGAAGAGATCGCGATGAAGTACGTCGCGACGCGGGTGTGAGCGCCATTCGCCTTTCGCGCCCGGAGGATTTGGGCGCACTGCTTGAAATCTGGAACGCCTCGTTCCCCGGGGACGAGGCGTTTGCCAAATGGTTTTTGGAGATGCACCGGCCGGAGGACGCGCTGGTGTGGGAGGACGGCCGCCCCCGCGCGATGCTGCACCTGGTGCCGATGCGCTGGGCCGCCGGAGGGCGGGCGCTGTCCGCGTTCTACGTGTACGCGGTGGCCACGCTGCCTAAGAGCCGGGGGAAGGGAGCCGCGTCGGCGCTGCTCATGGAGGCCGCGGCGATTTCAAAGCGCCGGGGCGCGGATCTACTGATGCTGGTGCCTCAATCGGAGGCGCTGTTTGAATACTACCGCCGCCAGGGCTTCCGGGAGGCGCTGTTCCGCGCCCGGCGGGTGATCCGCCCGGGCGGCGCGGTTCCGCCTGGGTTCGAGATGGATGAGACGCCAGGGATCGCGGAGATGAACGCCTGCTTCGAGGCGGCGCTTTCCGGGCGCGATCACGTGGTGCGGACGGAGCAGCACTGGGCGCGCTCGCTCTCCTACCTGGGCGCGCTGGGCGTCCGGCGGGAGGGGAAGCTCGCGGGCTACGCGGTTTACGACGGCGAAGGCGCGGTGCGGGAGTTGATCGCCTTGGACGGCGACGCCCGGCGGGCGCTGGAGGCGGGTGTCCTCACGCGCATGGGCATCCCGGAGGCGGTCGCGTTCTCCCCGGACGGGCCGGGGGAACGCTACGGCATGGCCCTCGCCCTTGAGCCGGGGGTCGAGATCGGGCGCGCTTATGCGGGGTTGATGCTGGACTAAAGCGTCCAAAATCCGCAAGCGGATTTTGGACGCGCAAGGAAGCCTGCGCGCGCCTGAAACGCTGCGGCGTTTCCGGGCAGCGCGCTGACTTGAGGAAATGTTTCCTCCACCAGTGTGCGCACTGGTTATGGAAACGCGTTCCCGGCGGCAAGCCGCCGGGAACGAATTAATAAGGGTACGACGGGACTGGTCAAGCGGTTACAGGAACGCGTCCGTAAGCCATGACGGGAGGGTTCGGGATGCTGGAGATACTCGAGCGGAAACCCAGGGAATCGGCCAGCGGGTACGCCAGGCGCGTATTGGAGTACAACATCGTCCACTTGAAGCTGACGCCGGGCGAGCAGCTGCAGGAAAAGGCGCTGGCAAGCGAGATCGGCGTCAGCCGCACGCCGGTCCGGGAGGCGATTTTGGCGCTCCGGGAGCGGCACATCCTGAACATCTACCCCCAGCGGGGCACATTCGTCTCCTACCTTGAGGAGAAGCGGGGCGAGGACATCCGCTACCTGCGCTACGTGTTCGAGTCCCGGCTGACGGAGGACGCCTGCCGTCGGAAGGACCCGGCGCTGGACGAGGCGCTGCTGAACAACGTGCGGCTGCAGCGGCTCTGCGCGACCCGGGACCCGGACCGCTTCCTGGACCTGGACGACAGCTTTCACGAGGCCATCTACCGCGCGCTGGGCCGGGAAGACCTATACATGCTCATCAAGGAGCATTCCATTCACTTCGACCGGCTGCGCAGGCTCAGCTACAGCCTGAATTCCTCCGAGGCGCTGGCGGACGAGCACGAGGCCATCGCCCGCGCGATTGCGGCGGGGGACGCGGGGGCGGCCCGCGCGCTGTGCGAGCGGCACCTGGAGCGCGCCATCGCCGACTACGGGGTTTTGAGGGCGGTTTATCCTCACTACTACGCGCCGTCTTTGCGTTGAAAATCCGCTCGCGTTGAAGGAAGGTCCGGCATTGACTGCCGGACTTTTCCGTGTTATAATTCGGTCAAACTGATATATTACACGCGGAGGGCGATTCTATGGAGTTGAAGCCGGGCGCGAAGTACGCGCTGGCCACCGTCACCAGCATGGGGGTGCGCATCGCGCCGGTGAACCGGGGCAGCGTGCATACGGCGAATCTGTTTGAAATGCAGGCGACCAGCGCGGAGACGAACGTGCTGAACGTGGCAGCCTCGCTGGGCCTGCCGGTTCTGGCGCTGACCCGGTTCGTCGCGGACAGCCCGATCGCGCTGTTTTTGAAGGGGGAGCTCCGGCGGCGGGGCATCGCCTATCAGGGGCCGGACGTGCCGCAGGGCGGGCCGTGGGGCTACCGCCACCAGTTCAACATCGCGGATTCGGGCTACGGCGTGCGCGGGCCACGGGTGCACAACGACCGGGCCGGCGAGGTGGGCAGAACTCTCTCCGCCGACGACTACGACCTTGCGCGGATCTTCGATCAGGAGGGCTGCCGGATTTTGCACCTTTCCGGCCTGGTGGCGGCGCTGTCGGAGGCCTCCACCGCCTGCTGCCTGGAAGTCGCGCGCCGCGCGCGGGCGTCGGGCACCCGGGTGTCCTTCGACCTGAACTACCGAGCGTCCTTCTGGAAGGGCCGGGAGGCGGAGCTGCGCAAGGCGTTTGCCGAGATCGCGTCGCTTTCGGACGTGCTGATCGGCAACGAGGAGGACTTTCAGCTGGCGCTGGGCGTCCGCGGGCCGGAGGCGGGCGGCGGCGTCGAGGGCAAGATCGACGGCTTCAAGGGCATGATCGAGCGGGCGCGCGCGCTCTACCCGAACGCGCAGGTGTTCGCCACCACGCTCCGGGAGGTCTATAGCGCCAACCGCCACGGCTGGGGCGCGATCCTGCTCGCCGGGCACGGCTGGCACGTGGAGCCGCTGCGGGAGATCGAGGTCATGGACCGCATCGGCGGCGGCGACGCGTTCGTGGGCGGCCTATTGTATGGAATTCTGAAGGGCTGGCAGCCGGAGGACTGGCTGAAGTTCGGCTGGGCCACCGGCGCGCTGGCCACCACCACGGTTGAGGACTACGCCACGCCCGCGGACGAGGCGCAGGTATGGAGCATCTACCGGGGGAATGCACGCGTCGTTCGATAAAAATCCGCTGCGGCGTCTTTTTATCGAGAAGCGCTCAAAATCCACTTCGTGTCTTTTGAGCGCGGAGGGGAAGATCTGCGCGGGCCTGAAATTCCTGCGGGAATTTCCGGGCGGCCCGCTGACCGAAGGAAGTGTTTCCTCCACCAGTGTGCGCACTGGTTTCGGAAACGCATTCCCACCGACAAGTCGGTGGGAATGAATGAAAACCGGGGAGACATGCGGGCCGCGGGAAACGATTTGAAGGCACGGACAGGTTCGTTAAGAGTATTGGAGGCGGCGGCGTGAAGGCGGACATCGGCATGATCGGCCTGGCGGTGATGGGCGAGAACCTGTCGCTGAACCTGGCGGACAGGGGATTCACCGTGGCGGTCTACAACCTGGAGCCGGAAAAAGTGGTGCGCGCGTTCGTCGAGGGCCGGGGCAGGCGCGGCAACATCATCGGAACGTATTCGCTGGAGGAATTGGTCGCGGCGCTGGAGCCGCCCCGCCGCGTCATGATGATGATCCGGGCGGGTGTTCCGGTGGACGAGGTGATCGCGAAGCTATTGCCGCTGCTGTCGCCGGGCGACATCCTGATCGACGGCGGCAACTCCAACTTTCAGGATACGATCCGAAGGGCGAAGCTCGTCGAGGAAAGCGGCATGCTCTACGTGGGCAGCGGCGTCTCCGGCGGCGAGGAGGGCGCGCGCCGCGGCCCCAGCCTGATGCCCGGCGGCTCCCCGGCGGCGTGGGCGCGGATCAGGCCGGTGTTCCAGGCGATCGCGGCCAAGGCGGAGGGCGTTCCCTGCTGCGACTGGGTGGGGGAGGGCGGCGCGGGCCACTACGTGAAGATGGTGCACAACGGCATCGAGTACGGCGACATGCAATTGATCTGCGAAGCCTACGACCTGATGCATAGGCTCCTCGGGATGGCCTCGGACGAAATGGCGGACGCCTTTGAGGAATGGAACCGGGGAAAGCTCGAAAGCTATCTGATCGAAATCACCGGAAAGATCCTCAGGGCGAGGGATAAAGACGGCTCCCCGCTGATCGACAAAATCCTCGATGCCGCCGGGCAGAAGGGCACCGGCAAGTGGGCCTCCATCGAGGCGCTGAACGAGGGCGTGCCGCTGACGTTGATCGCCGAGGCGGTGTTTGCCCGCTGCCTGTCGGCGGCGAAGGAGGCCCGCGTCCGGGCGAGCGCCGTGCTCAAGGGGCCGGAGGCCGGCTTTGCGGGTGATCGGGAGGAGTTCCTGAAGGACCTCGAAAAAGCGCTGTATGCCGCCAAGATCGCCTCCTACGCGCAAGGGTATCAACTGATGCGCTCGGCGGCGGCGACTTACGGCTGGAACCTGAACTACGGCGGCATCGCGCTGATGTGGCGCGGCGGGTGCATCATCCGCAGCGCGTTTCTGGGAAAGATCCGGGAGGCATACGACCGGAACCCAGGCCTCGAAAATCTGATGCTGGACCCCTACTTCGCGGAAGCGATGAACGAGGGGCAGCTGGGGCTTCGCCGGGTGTGCGCGGCGGCGGCGGAGGGCGGCGTGCCCGCGCCTTCGATGATGAGCGCGCTTTCCTACTACGACGGCTGCCGCGCCGAACGCCTGCCGGCAAACCTCTTGCAGGCGCAGCGGGACTTCTTCGGCGCCCACACCTACGAGCGGGTGGACGCGCCGCGGGGCGCCGCCTTCCACACCAACTGGACCGGCGAGGGCGGGGACACTTCCTCCACCGCCTACAACGCCTGAGGAGCGGACGATGGAGCGAAGCGTGTACGCTAGGGACGAACGCGGCATCCGGGACGAGGAATTGATTGCGGTGCTCCGGGAGGTGCTTTCCGGCGTCCGGGGGCGGGTGCTCCTGCTGCCGCCGGACCTGACGCGGCTGCACTCGGGCGGCGGGAAGATCGCGAATTTCTGCTACCACCTGCTGGAAGGGCGGTGCGAAGTGGACGTGATGCCCGCGCTGGGCACCCATTCTCCGATGACCGAGGCCGAATGCCAGTTTCTGTACGGCGACATCCCGTTTGATCGCATCATCGCCCATTCCTGGCGGCAGGACGTGGTCAAGATCGGGTCCATCCCGCCGGAACTCATGCGGGAGGTTTCGGAAGGCTTCTTCGATCGCGAGATCGACGTGGAGATCGACCGGCGCCTGCTCTTAGGGTACGACCGCATCCTGTCCATCGGCCAGGTGATCCCCCACGAGGTGGCGGGCCTGGCCAACCAGCTGAAGAACATCCTGGTCGGCTGCGGCGGCGCGTCTCTCATCAACGCCTCCCACATCGTCAGCGCGTTCTACGGCGTCGAGCGGGTGATGGGGCGGGATCATACCCCGGCCCGGCGGCTGTTCGACTACGCGGGGCGGTTTCTTGCGGGCCTGCCGATCCAGTACATCCTGACGGTTGCGGACGAAGCGCGGCTGCACGGGCTGTTCATCGGGGAGGGCCGGGCGTGCTTCGAGGAGGCGGCGAGGCTTTCGCTCAAGGTAAATGTAACCTGGGTAGACGCGCCGCTGAAAAAGGTGGTCGCCTACCTGGAGGAAGCGGAGTTCAAGACCATGTGGCTGGGCAACAAGGCGGTCTACCGCACCCGCATGGCGATCGCGGACGGCGGCGAGTTGATCGTGCTGGCCTCGGGCGTCCGCGGCTTTGGCGAGGACCCGGCCTGCGACCTTTTGATCCGCGAGTACGGCTACTGCGGGCGGGAAAAGGTGATCGAACTGTGCCGGACGCAGGAGGACCTGAAGGCCAACCTGTCGGCGGCGGCCCACCTGATCCACGGCAGCCCCGACGGCAGGTTCTCCGTCACCTACTGCACGCAATTCCTGGACAAAGCGGCGGTTGAGTCCGTGGGCTACCGGTACATGCCCTACGGCGAGGCGGCGGCCCGGTACGACCCGGGCGCGCTGAAGCCGGGGTTCAACGCGCTTCCGGATGGAGAGGAGATCTACTTCATCCCCAATCCGGCGCTGGGGCTGTGGGCGCCGAAGGGGGCGCTGCAGTGAGCGGTGGCGCGGAGCGGACGGAGCGCGAAGGGGGGACGCGAAAGTGAGGCTGAACCGGCGGGATATCCTGGAAAACCGGGCGGAATGGCTTCAAAAGGGCTACCATTTGCCGGAATTCGATCTGGGGAAAATGGCGCGCGCCACGTTAGCTGCGCCGGAGTGGGTGCACTTTGGCGCGGGCAACCTTTTCCGCGCGCTGCCCGCGGCGCTTTGTCAGCGGGCGCTGGACGAGGGCAGGGCGGAAACCGGCATCCTGGCGGTAGGAAACCACGACGAGCAGGCGCTGGAGATTGCCTTCCGCCGCGTGGACAACCTGTGCGCGCTGGTGACGCTGCGGCCGGACGGCGCGGTGGAGAAAACGATAATCGCCAGCGTCGCGGAGGCGCTCTTTATGGGGCGGGGCGGGGACTGGGCGCGGCTCGTCCGGGCGTTCCAAAGCCCGTCGCTTAAGGTTGTCAGCTTCACCATCACCGAAAAGGGCTACAACCCGCCGGAGGGGGAGGAGGACACCCTCGGGCGGGTCGCACTATTGATGGCCGAGCGCTACCGGGCGGGCGCGCCGAATGTGGCCCTCGTCAGCATGGACAACTGCGCCAGCAACGGCGACCGGCTGCGCCGGGCGCTGCTCTCCCATGCCGCGGCGTTGGGTTTGAACGAGCCGGGCTTCCTCGATTATCTCGCCGACCGGTCGAGGGTGGGCTTCCCGGTGACGATGGTGGACAAGATCACGCCCCGGCCCGGCGAGGACGTGGCGAAGCGGCTCATGGCGGATGGTCTGGCGGACATGGCACCCATAAAGACGATGCGGGGGAGCCTGGCCGCGCCGTTCGTCAACTGCGAGGCGGCCCAGTACCTGGTGATCGAGGACTGGTTCCCGAACGGCAGGCCGCCCGTTGATGGCCTGCCCGGCGTGGCGTTCGCGGCCCGGGATGCGGTGCTGGCGGCGGAGCGGATGAAGGTCTCGGCGCTTTTGAACCCGCTGCACACGGCGCTGGCGGTGTTCGGGTGCCTGCTGGGCTATCAGAGGATTTCGGACGAGATGCGGGACCCGCTGCTGGCGAGGCTTGTGGAGGTGCTCGGCGATCGCGAGGGCCTGCCCACCGTGTCGCCGGGCGCGATCGACCCGGAGGCCTTTTTGGATACTTTGCTCCGCGAGCGCCTGCCCAACCCGCTCTTGCCCGATTCCCCGCAGCGCATCGCCGCCGACACCTCCCAGAAGATGGCGGTGCGCTTTGGCGAGACCATCCGGGCACATTGCACGCGGCCCGGGCTATCGCCGGATCGCCTGACCGCGGTGCCGCTTGCCGTCGCCGGGTGGCTGCGCTACCTGCTCGCGGTGGACGACGCCGGGAAACCGTTCCAGCCCAGCCCGGACCCGATGCTTTCGGAACTTCGGGCCGCGCTCTCCGGCATCCGCCTGGGTGACGGCGGGCCTTTTGCGCATGTTCTCAAGCCCATCCTCTCAAACACCGCGATTTTCGGCCTGGACCTCTGCCAGGCGGGCCTGGGCGCGCGGGTCGAGGCATACTTTTCGGAGATGCTCTCTGGCCCCGGCGCGGTGCGGGAAACGCTGGAGCGCCGCCTGCGGTGAATAGGAATCACAATCCGCCTCATTCCGCCATAGTATTTCATACCAGCCAAAACATTCTTTCGCCGTCGCGGCGGGCCTTTTCGCGCAGAACTGTGTCGCCTTCCGCTCAGCGTAACGCTGCTACGCATCGCTCCGGCTCCTTGTTCTGCATCGAAAATTCCTCGCCGCTTTGGACGAAATAATATTTCGCCTTGGTATGATGTGGCACTTTGACGAAATGAGGCGAATCTCATGAGCTGCTTTGAATCGGCCGGCAGGCTTGAAAAAGCGGTGAACATCCCCATCGAATTGTACCAATCGACGCTGGGCCGCTATTTCATCGGCTACGCAGACAATCTGAGCTTTGGCCGGAATACCAGCGCCTGGGCGCGACTATATAACCCAGAGGGCTCCGGCGTGAACCTGCACGTCAACGTCTGGACGGTGACGGACATCTCCGAAGCGCCCTTCCGCGCGCAGTTCTGGTTCAACGCCAGCGTGCCGGGGGCGTATTCCACCGCGCCGGGGACGCCCACCAACACGGCGATACGGCCGCTGCCGGTGCCGAAGGTGGAACTGCAGTTGGCGTCGGATGTGACGGCGGCCCCGGAGGGCGGCGTCAAGGCGTTCGTGCGCCGGGGCCAGCCCATCGACACCGTGGTGGAGACCGAGAACGGCAAGCTGATCTTCCCGCCCGGCGGCTCCTTCCTGGCGTATCTGTCGCTGATCGATACGCCGGAAGTCCCGGCGGAGGGCCGGGTCGCGTTCGGCTGGTGGGAGGAGCCGCTGCCGCGCGGCTGCCTGCGGGTGTAACTCGAAGCCACCGCCGCGCGGGCGCCGTAACCGTTTTCAATAAGAGTTTTTAAGGCCGGGCGACTGGGCGGGAGGTGGACGGATGAGGCGTAGGGTTCTCCTGCTCGTCGCCGCGATGTTCGCCGTGGCGCTTTTGTGGTGCGCGGCGTTTCTGTATACGGTGCGCCCGGCCTGGCTTGTCTCCAGGTTCTACGCGGTGCGCGGCGTGGACGTGTCCAGGTACCAGGGCGAGATCGACTGGGGATGGCTGTCCCGGGGCCTGTCGTTCGCGTTCATCAAGGCCACCGAGGGCGCCTCCACCATCGATCCGTACTTTGCGCTCAACTTTGAGGGCGCGGACAAGGCGGGGCTGGTGACGGGCGCCTACCATTTTTTGACCTACAAAACCCCCGGCGAAGTCCAGGCGGCCAACTTCATCTCGGCGGTGGGCGACCTGCACGGCCGCCTGCCGCCGGTGGTGGACGTGGAGCTGTATGGCGATTTTTCCGACGTCCCGCCCAGCCTGGAGGCGGTGCGCGCGATCCTGGACCCGCTGCTGAGGCAGCTGGAAACCCGCTATGGCGCAAAGCCGATCCTGTACGCGTCGCCAATCACGTATAAGCTCTACGTGCGGGACGATTATTCCGGCTATCCGCTGTGGATCCGCAACGTCACTGCCGATCCCGGCGTGCCCTTCGCGTTCTGGCAGCACTCGGACAAAGGACTGCTGCCCGGCTATTCGGGGCCGGAGAAGCACATCGACCTGAACGTCTTTTCCGGCACGGAAAAGGAGCTTCGGGCGATGCTAATCCCATGACAACCGGGGTATGCCGGAACCGGTCGTCCCGGATTCGGCGGTAGCCCATGCCGGGATGTATCCGGTGAATCTGTTCCACTTGCCTGGCAATGCACTCATTCTCCAGTTCGCACTTACTTTGAGGCTGCCGCAACCGCTGGTAGTAGGCGGAGCGAGCGATATGCAAGATGCGGCACAACAGCCATACCGGCCATCTCCGTTCCTTGGAAAGAGACCGGATGGCCTCGTATTCACACCGGTGGCGTCGCAGGCTCAGCGTCGCCTCCTCTCTAGTTCCTTCACTTTTTTTAGCAGCGCATTCTCCATCTCCAGAAAATTCTTTTCGCGCTCCAACTGCGCGACCCGGCCCCGCAATTCTTCTTCCGGTGTCCGGCCTGGCAGTGTTCCTACCCGATGTTTCGACGATCCTCCAGACCGGCCTGTCCCATGTTGCGGTACTTCCGAACCCATGTGTATACTTGCTGATACGATACCCGATACTTTTGTGCCGTCTCGTCGTAATCGTTCCCATCGGCCATGCCATGCGTGCACGATTTCCAGGCGTTCTTCCGGCGTGGTCAATCTTCCTTTCGTCATGCGGCTTCCTCCTGTTTGCACCCTGAAGCGCTCATGACGATACACCTTCACCCAGTTCCGCACTGCCGTTTGGACTTGATCTTGTATTTCTCGCAGATGCCTGCTGTGACCCACCCCTCCAGGTACTCTCGCACAGCCGCCAGTTTCAATCCTTCTGAATAACTCCTGTTCTTCCCCTCTCTGGAGACCACTGGTTCCCTCTGCTCGGTACCGGCTTACCCATTGCCGCACAGTCGCCTCGCTCAAGCCCAGTCGCCGACTGGCTTCACAAATCCCGATCTCTCCTTCTGTATATCCCCGGACTATCCGTACCTTCTCTTCTGTACTGATCCTCGTTCTTTGTGGCATAGCAGACTGTTCAGTGCCTTTTCCTTTTTCACTGTCCTATCTGGGGGGGCATACCAATTTATGTTACCGAGTTAATTTTATTGTAAGCCTCGCTAACTGCAATAGCAACAATGTTTGCTTCCTCAAGCGTATTATGCCGACCATACGAAATGCGAATCGACTCCTTCGCCTGCTTTTCGGTCAAACCTGAAGCAAGAAGAACGTGCGAAGGTTCATCGTTGCCTGATGTACAGGCCGAACTTGTAGAAATGCAGATGCCTTTCAAGTCCAATAAGTGCATAAGTGATTCGCCAGAAACACCATCAAAACGGAGATTGATAGTACCCGGCAGTCTATTCTTGGGATCACCATTAGCTTTCACGCATGGTACCCTTTTTCGAATGCCGTTGACTGTCGCGTCAATCATGGTTTTCAGCCGTTCTGTGGTTTCGCCCATTGTAGCAATGCTCTCTTCAAGGGCATAGCCCGCTGCTACTATTCCCGCGACATTTTCCGTCCCTGCTCGAAGCCCTTGTTCTTGTGCTCCACCAAATATCAAAGGCAGCAATTTTAGCCCTGATTTCTTGTACAGTATCCCCGTGCCCTTCGCTCCATTGAACTTATGAGCAGAAGCTGTAAGAAAATCCACGTGCAAATCGTTAACATTTACGGGAATATGACCTACCGCCTGCACGGCATCGGTATGGAATAGAATACCGCTCTCGTATAAAAACCTTCCAATTTCTGATATCGGCTGAATCGTTCCGATTTCATTGTTGGCAAGCATAAGCGTCACAAGTCTTGTGTTTGCTTTAACTGCCTTCTTGACATCATCTACAGCAACGCGACCGTAATTGTCTACAGGCAAATATGTGAGCTCTGCACCAGTTGCTTCTAGTGCTTGGCAAGCATTTAGCACAGAATGGTGCTCAATGGATGAGGTAATAACATGTATGGCCTGACCCCGATAGCTATCTGCAACATTATGCAATACCCAATTATTTGATTCGGAACCACCAGAGGTGAAGATGATTTCAGGAGGCTTTGCCCAAATTGCTGCCGAAATCTGTCTGCGCGCTTGTTCTACGGCGCGTTTCGCCCTAGTCCCAAGTAAGTATTGGCTGGAGGCATTCCCGTACTGCTCCCGCAGGAACGGAAGCATCTTTTCAAGCGCCAGATCGGATATCTTTGTCGTGGCGGCATTGTCAGCGTATATCACGGTTTTACCTCCTCAGAATAATTTGCAGCCTTGTTCCTTGAACTCCTCGACCTTAGCAAGCAGAAATGCTGTGTCCACTTCCAGATATTCAGCAAGACAATCAAGGCAGTAGAAACGCTTCGAATTTTTGTCAAGCAGTTTTTTAGTCAACCCGATTTCATTCTTGCTCAGGGCTTCCTTTCCGCATACATAACAGCTTTTCTTTTCCATACAATTACTCCAATTCTTCAAGGTCAGGTCTGACGCTGAACGCAGGGATGTCCTTCCCACGATACTCCACATCGAGTATTCCCAACTGATACTTGATCGTATCTCTCATCTTTCGCGCTCGGTCAAGGCAGTAACGCTTGAATTCACGAGCGGTTATGTCATCTGCGCTGCGAACATGCGGGAACAACAATTTCAGGTAAGCCGTAGCAATTCGCTTGACCGCCTCGGTGTCCCGGGTATCCGCCGCTTCGGGGACCTCGATAAGTTCGTCCACGATGGCGCGATAACTCATATCGTCACGCAGTTCGTGCATAATCGAGCAGAAGTATTCGGAATTCAATGCCCAACCCGCAATCTTTAGATCGTCGTTCATTCGGGGGATATTCCACCCTTTGATAAAGCCATGGAAACGCTCTATCAAAGCCGACTCGTGGAACATGGACGGCAGTTCCTCAAACATATTACCGAAGCCATCTTCGTCCATCGTTTCTTTCTTGATATTGCCACAGAGGATAACGCCCGCTTCGGCAGTCCCCTCATAATTGCCGACAGTAAAAATGCCCGATTCGAGATAGCCTTTCAATGCTGCACGCATTTCATCCACATCTGTGAAAGATATGGTTTGAACCTCATCGAGCGTAATAAAGTCGTTGCCGGACACCAACCCCTCGACGCGCTTGTTCTGATCGTAGAACATTTTCGCACGGCTCATTACGCCGCCGCTTGAAAGCCAACCAAAGCGGCTGACGCGGCCGAACAGATACGATTTGCCGGTCCCTTTCGGGGCAAGCTCAATGAGATTTAGTCGTTTTTCAACAAACGGCAGCAACCGAGTAAGCATCGTGAGCTTCTTTTCCTCATCGCCAAGGTAACCGCTCGCATTGTAGTCCACTGCACCGAGTAGAACGTCAAGCCACTCCACTGTGGTGAACTCTCGACGTGCGTTTTTATAGTAGTCAATATCAATGGTATATGGGCAGAAGGTCTTAAACGCCGTCAATTTGATTTTACCTCTGCCTGCTCCATTCGCCCTATTCCTGGAAGAAGTCATATCATTGTCATCCGGCGGACGATATCCGATTTCGATCATTCCCCAAGTCTCTCGGCCTCGCACCAAATCCTCCTTGCAGTCTTGCCACACGGAATCCTCGATAATGGTATCCTTGCCTGTTAGTCCAAAGTCAGGTAGGGCAAACGACACTTCACCTGTCCTGATGTCAATATCAACCGACACCTTGGCGAGAAATTTTGCCCGCTCGTGTTCGATAACAACCTGGTTCTTTATAGAAGTCCAATCATCCTTACGCGGAAGATAAGTCCGCACAAATTGAACCAATTCGTCCGGATCGAAACGACCATTCTCGTCTTCAAACTTTTTCAGGAGCCAGTCGCGCATAAATGAAGGCAGGCTAAGGGCGGAAAAGAAGTTGTTTTTCTTGAGGTTTTTGTATACAACCATCTCATCAAAGCAATTCCTGAGTTTCTCAATCATCAGAAGCGCCTCCTAAAACAGGTCATCAAAAGCGTCGTTGACTTTGGCACTCTTGCCTTGCGCCTTAACCATGATCTTGCCGATCAGATCGTCACCAGCATAAACGTCCGCTGAATAGTCGCCCGCCCGTCTTATGTCATACAGCTTTACAATGTAGTGATTGGTATCGATCTGTGTAGCCATGTACGACTTCTCATTCAAGACGACAGAAACATCATGAACGGGTGAATTAAAGAACAGCTTAACCTCTATGCCGGTTCGAAAATCAACGGTCGAAACATCATCAACAAGTTTGACTGTTACGTTCCCGTCTTTCAGGAATAATTCGATAACGGGAACGACAACCTCTTCTAATGAAGCTCCGCCGTGAACTTCGACGTTCGCTGCACGGCTGCCCTTGAAGCGTCCGTAATCGGCAAGGACAAGGTATCCGTTTTCCTCTGCGGCAAATGGGAGGTCATAAGGTTGAAACAGCCTGCAACAGCGTCCTGAATGTTCACCTATAGTATCGGTATCGTATTTTTCCACTTTTTGCCGTAGGACGGCAAGCCGCGATGCGCCATGGTCGCTTACAATCAAAAACCGTTTGCAGTGCCTAAGTGCAAGTTCCGTGGCCGCCTTATCAATCATCGCCGCAATGATTTCCAGCTCTTTAGCAAGATGGATGGGCAATTTATTGTTTGTGAAGTTGTAACCACCTGCGTCACTGTGCTTGGTATCATCAAGTTCGTCATTCTTTTCTTTATGGCCTTGCCACTTATTAAAGAAGTCGCGGTTAATGGATGTTATCGTCGGCAGTTCCGCACGGGCGATGCTGATCCGGACTGACAATCCACGCTTTTGGACTAAGGCTTCAATTAGCCCTAAGTATTCAACACCAAGCGCATCGAGCCAGTACAGGAAAGTGCCATTCTCATCCACGCTGTCCATAATTTCGTTTCGCGTAGGCAAGCGATTGAATTTGCGCTTTAAAGCAAGTTCATCGACCTTTTCTAAAAATCCTGGTTCAAGCTCGCTGGACAGCTTTTGACGTTTGTACGCCTCGAAATACTCCGTCAATAAATCTGCGAGTTCAGGACATTTGAAAACGTATTTTTTCAGGTAAGCCGCTAGCAGGGGATAAATGCCATCAAGTTGCGGAATCAAGCCGTTTTTCGATAGCCATGCGATAATCTCTTCGCGTTCAGCACATGTCGCGTCTGTCAGTTTATAAATTCCCTCAGACACTACTTGTCGACTGTTCACCACAAAGTCCGCGATATCCGACTCAGGGAACTTTTCGACTAGAAGTTTACGCTCACGGTAGAATGCCGGAAACCGCTTGTCGGTATGCGGGATTTCGATAATTGTGTTCAGCATGTTAGAAACAAAATCCTCAAAGCAATTCGTCTTGTCCAGAACGAATCGAAGGTATCCGTTATGCAATGTGTCAACCTTGCTCTTCAAGCAGAGGAAATAGAGCCAATTGCGGTAAACGCTCCCGGTAATGCGGGCGTAGATATCAGAATCAAGATTATTGCCAAAACCGTGCTTTTCAAAGACTTTGTCGAGCGAGCCATTATTTTGGTTGAGTTCCGTCAGCAATTCCGCCCAACAAGCGTCGCTCCCGCAGGAACGCGCCAAGGCAAAACCCCTTGTAGAGAATTTTACGCCCTCATAGGCACTGCTGATTTGGTGTACGGTGAATATCGCCTTATCGAGATTGACTGCTGTGTCTACGACAACACAACCGCATCGCCCATTTTCAAGCTCTACAAGCATTGCTTTGAAACCTGATAAAGCCGACAATCCTACAGACGGAGCGGCAAGGGTAAACGATAAATCGCACTCAGCCTTATCAACAACGCTGAACCGACGGTTATCAAAGCGCGGGTCAGTCTGTAATCCGGTAATTTGTGAGGCAAGTCCTCGCAAAAGCAACACGACTTTTGCGCCGCCGACATTAAGGTCTTTTAAGCGTGACAAGGTGCGTGTTACCTCATCGTTTCCACGAAGCCCAAGGAATTCGCCAAGACCCATTACAACGAACTTTTTCCCCTTAACGTTTATATCAGCAGCCTCGATATAGGTGAGCAACTCGTCGATGTCCGGCAGTTTGTCATCACCGCCACAAAAGCTGCTCATCCGGACAAAGTTAAGACCTAATACCGATAATTCTTCAATGGCGGTCTTGTACTGGCCGTCGCTGACGAACAGGAAATATGGTGTCTTGACGGAAGATGTCAGGTATTTCTTTATCGAGTCGCTTTGCATTCTATTTTCCACCTCCATTCGCCAGTATTTCAATGCCGACCGTAATGCTGTCCTTGACGAGCCGTTTGAGATATTGCTTAAGCTGGGCATCGTCCATCTCGTCAATTTTCCGGAGTACCATATCACTACCGCCAGCGTTGTACTCAGCCTCGGCGAGTTGCTTTACCTTGCCCTTAACGCTCGGATTGTCACGCCAATCGTAAGTATCGACAGAAATTCGAGCGAGTGTATCCCTCACCTTGTCAAGGTCTGGAAGCAAGGCGCTATATTCACCGACAATACCCCGCTTGAAAGCCGCGTTCCGCTTAGCGTCATCAGAAAGGGCATCAAACAGCGTGGTAGATTCAAGGAATGCGAGAGCAGCTTTGATTTCGGTATCCGTTCCCCAGTTGTGGTTAAGGGTTTCAAATGTCTTTTTAGCCTTCTCAAACTCCGCCTCGGGAACACAGCACAGAATAGGAGTTCTGTAACGGCTGGACCACTCACGCGGGTTTTTAGTTCCCGCCTTATCTTTCCATAAACGGAAAAGTTGCGACTTCAACTGGTTCTTGCGGAACTCCTCGGCGGCTTCTTTTACTTTGACGTTGCAGTCGGTTTTTGGCAACTCAAATAAACCTGTCTGCAGTTTGCTCTTTACATCGGCGGTATCGCTATCGCTCAGATCTTCAAGGTACGGCTCGTAAACCTCGGCAAAAACACGCCTGTCGTTGATCAGTATCTCCCTGATTTCCGCGCCGTTTGCGACGAGTTCCGAGTGAAATACCTTTAACTGTTCGGGCAGGATATCCTCTTGCTTGTATATTTTCAGTAATATATCGATAACTTTTACAAACGCAGGATACTTCGCCCGTAAAGCCTCGCAAGAAATTCCAATAAACTTCAGCCGCTCACGCCACTCTTTATAAGTCTCGTTCAAGGAGTGGGCAGTCGTGTTCAGGATTGCATTGCTCTCCTTTACCACGCTATACTCAGTCAACAATTTGCGGATTTCATCTTCGCCCGTCTGTTTATCCCAAAGGCACGAATGTTTGACACCAAACAAGCGACGAATATCGGCAAGGACGTTATTCTCCGCGTCAATTGCCGATGCGAGTTGAATAACCTTGCCGCCCTCAAAAGAGCGGAGGTACTCTCGCATACCTTTCTGGCAATTTTCGCTTGTGAGTAGAGCAAACAGGTTGTCGGCGAGAGATGGCTTTGCGGCTGCTATCTTCCCGATTTCAACCGCCTTCTTGTGAGCCTCGTTACCTTCCTTTTGAACGAGTTCAATGTACTTCTGAACCACATCAAATATGCCGACGGTATCCACTTCTTCAAGGCACCACACCGGCAGGTTCAGATTGCGCATTTTCGTGGACACAGCTATGGCTGCCTGCCCTGCGGATGAACATGAATTGGCGGGGATACTCCACACTTTTTCTGTAAGTTCGTAAAAAGCCATTTCTTCAGCAGTCATCTTCACGATATAGGTTGGCTTCGGAGACTTGCCAATATAGTTGCCGAGCATCTCAGCAAGTTTGTCCTCTGTCATCTGCTCGTGGCCGCCGGATGAATCGCTGTAACGATACGGCTCTCTACCGTACTCCTTCAGAAGGAAGCCGGCAATAAAAGCAGATAAGTTGCAAGGTGCAAATCCGTATGTTTCCTCAAGGAAATCATAGATTTCGCCTATCGAGATCTGTCCATCGCGAGAAAACGCCAATTGAACTCGTTTGTCGATATCTAGCTTAATTTTTGAGATCGGCAGTGAATTAGTCGCGGGGTTCTCCCAATACTTGCTCGCACTCCAAGCCGTGGGCAAAAGCGTTGGAAACAAGTATTTCTCAATTCCATTAACAGGGGAACTCTTTGTTGTACCCGTAATACCATAGCTAGCGCTGTTCTTACCTTGGGTAAGCTTGTGGTGGTTTTCCGTTAAGCCTCTTGCGAAATCAAACGCTTGGATCTGCTGGAAGCGATTCGTTACAATACTCTGGAGTACGCTTGCCACACCTTGCCCATTGCCGAGCTTTTCACCCTCCTGATTGGCGTATGTGTATACAACAAACTGACCGTTATAGATGCGGTTCTTCCAGTCCTGGTCTAAAACGCGTTTTGCTTTGTCTGAACTTTCCCTCGACGAGGTGTTGTTGCTCCCTTGGTAGTATATCGCCATCGCAGAAAAATCCACATACTGCTCGAATGCCTCAGAACCAAGCGGTGTGGATAGCGCATCAATGAATACGATGCTCTCGTATTGCTTGTCGGCAACCGCTATTCTGATGGCCTTGCGGAAAGTAGCCGCCTCAGCTTCATCCTTGGCAAAGGCGATAACGGCGTGGAAATTCCACCCTGTAGTCTTGTCGCGAAGGGTATTGATTGTGCGTGTGAAGTCAGCAGCGGTTACGGGCATGATTTTGCCAGTACCCGGCTCAGACTCAAATCTCAGGCGCAGGGCAGGCGAAAGCGACAAAACAGTAGAAAGTCCACCCTCGGTTACCAGTTTAGAGGTTGTGCTGTTTTGCCGTACATCTTTCTTGTGGTTGTCGATTTTAGCTTGGTCTCCCGCAAGCACGGCAGCCGCATACGCATACCGCCCGCCGCTTATCGGATTTGCGACCAACACGCCCTTCTCCTTGAGGCCTTTGGCAAGATTCTTACAGGATACGTCCAAACCAGATGAGATTCCTGCAAACACATAGCTGAGATTCTGTTCGGTTGCTTTGAAAAGGTCAATTGTGCCCCCCAAACGCTGGTCAATCGCCTGCATAATGAGGATAGCTTTCAGGACTGCTTTTTCGTCTTCGCGCAGATTTTGCTGCTGCTGGTAAGTATCTAATATCAGGCGAATATCGGAAGTAAGGTTATTTTTGCCCTTTTCATAGAAGAAGTTCCATAGCATATCCACTGTGAGAAGGGGATGGTCGTCAAAGGGACCAGTGTTGTCTATGTACCACTGGAATGCCTTGACATCGTCTGTATTCGCCGTCTTAATAAAGTCGAACATACTCCGCTGGTTGGACTTGAAAGCTGAGGCTATGTTTTTTAAAAGCAATGCCGTCATTGGATGAATCGGCATTATGTCCTTCATCACTTGATGGTTTGTTATGTTTGTCGCCTTCATTACTGCCGCACGTGCACTACTTGTTTGCGAGCCCAAATCGCCATCTACTAAGGTATTCCAATCCGACATTGCGGCAGGTTTTACAGTAAAAGCGTGACCAATAAGGTCAAACGCGATGTTATCAGGTAGGACAATAGGTATTGATATAAACCGATCGCTTACCTTAGATTGATTCCCCCTGTCGTTGTCCGCCACATATATTTTCTGGGGCTCGTGTGTAACCACAATGAAGTAAAAGGGCTTATACTGTACCAGAGCAGCACCCCTTTGAAACTCAGAGAGGCTTTCACGGTTGTTCTTGAAGTAATCGGAGAATTCATCCCAAATAAAGACAATCCTCACATTGTTGCGGTCGATAATGTCTGTCAGCCAAGCAATGAGCCTGTCTGAATCAATGGTCAACGCGGTTATGCCCTCTTTATCTGCAAGACGGAATATATTATCTACCAATGATTTAACTTCACCGTTCCTGCGGAGTGCATTCAGCACTTCATCAGCGGTCGACTGAGAAAATAATGCTTCCCATTCCTTGTCAGGATTTTGCAGCAGACTGTTGAACATCAGCTTATGGTCAGTATCTTCAAGCCAAGCAATAATGCTCTCCTTGAGGGTGTTCTCTCCAAGATAAGCCACATTTTGCTGTACAAGAGCGGATTTCACGCTTTCTTGTATGGCGAAGAAAAGGTCACGCGCTGACATAATTCCGCCGGAAGCATAACGATGAGCCACCACGATTCCTTTTTTCTTATGGCCAATCAGCTTTTCAAGTAAGTCAGTTTTCTTTTTCAGCGGTTCATACCTATCCCAATAGTCACGAAGTTCCGCTTCCGGCACTTCAAGGATTTTACGCAGTGCATAGGCGCACTGCGACTTTCCTGTTCCGTATGCGCCTTCAATCCAGAGCGTTTTACCGTTGTTTTGCCGTGCCAGGGCACGCTCCATCTCGGTGAGCATATCAATGAATGTGCTGTGTGGATATGTGTTTTCCCAAGGAGCACCGGCATTGATTGCCGCGTCATCGATGCAAGGGAAATACCTCTCGTCTATGTCAAAGTACTCGCGGTATTTGTTGTTAGCCATTTACCATATCCCCCTTAAACAAGTCGAGTACGTCTTGGGACGATTTGTCTTCTGCAAGCGTTATCTTCTCAAGGTCATGAGTAAACGATGCTGTGATGAATTCGGGGTACTTTGCGGACAACCCCAAAAGGATCGGCGTCATATCGTCGCGGTTAAGCCCGAAGATTCGGGTTGGACTTACGCCGTCGCGGTCTATGCTATCGTTCAGGAGCGTGGCGAGCGTGAATTCTTTGTAGTCATTGCACTTCTCCGCGAACTTGAACAGCCCATATAGCACCACGCGCGGATCGCTTACCGAACACTTTGTGCGGACAAGGCCACCGTCGTCGGTAACATAACCCCAATGGAGCGTTGTACCAAGCGGTGTTTCAACCAGTCTCTTAAATGCTTTTGCGATTGACTTAGCATCTTTGGACTTAACATCAACGGCAATCAGCATATCTTCAACTGTCTGACGGGTATAGATTTTGCTGACATCGAAGTTGTTAACATACCACTCCATTTGTGGATTTTCGGAAATGAGATTGATAAGAATCAACCCCTGAGCGGTATCCGTCTCCCAGCCGATTTGCGAGATTAGCTCAGCAAATGGCGTGAAGTGATTCTTTTCATTTAAGGAAGCATCCTTAAGGAAACGCCTAAACATATCAAACATCATCGGCCCTAGAGTGTGTTCTGAAAAGAACGTCTCTTTTAGTTCAAAGAATAAGTGTAACCACTCCGTCTTCGGGGCATGGTCGGCGAACGAGTTCAGGCTTTTCATTGGTTTCCCTCCTCCTTGTGGGTGCCGCAACGAGTGAAACAGCAAGCATCCACTATCGATTGAATGACATTCACCACACCTAATACAGTTGCTTACTTTGACTTTGCCATCGATAAAACTTATGCAACCATTTCGGCAGTTCGTTTCGCAAACTCGGCAACCCTTACAATACGATGCTTTTCGAAAGACTTGTTGAAACGTCTTGCTGAAGGTAGGCCTCTCTTTCAACGTAGCTTCAGGGATTGTAACAGTGTAACCGTTGTTTGCCTCCCTAACAGAAAAGTAAATGCATTCACCTTCAAATTCAACGGTATAATCACCGTTGCCGCCATGCAGGTCTCCTAGCGTCTTTATCCATTCCAGCCAATCAGAATCCGGGTCCGTAACGGTTATCATCAAATTCTCGCCCGTAGTTTTCTCGATACAACGGAACACATTATTTGATAATTCGCGCCCGTTTTTTCTGGCATTCCAACCTCCATTAAGAATGTACGACTCGGCAATGCTTTTCTTGCGCCTGTCACCATCGTGAGTGTTCTTAATTGAATCGATGTAGCCAGCAATCTCCGCTGGATAGCTTGTGCATCGCAAGAAATCACTTGTGCCACCAGACATCGGACAAAATAGGCATCCAGCTCGACCATTGCCTTTTTTATAGGCCCCGTTTATTAACACATTGTTTGCATATATATAGAGCCATATCTCTGCTGATGTCCATTCTAGGATCGAGTTATGGCTGAACTGCCCCCTTTGTTTTGCACCATAATTCTCGTACTTATATGTACTTCTTGCCACACTTTCCTGTGCCCGCACTCCAACAAAGTCCAAGCCCACAAAATCATCCTTGCCTGTAATCTCACGCAATTTCAGTGTCTGCGGCGTGCTTTTATGCACAGAACAGCACCAGCGCAAAGTCCGCGATGGAGGCCCAAACAGCTCCCATGACTGTTTTGGCTCCAGATGTGACTTGGCAATATAGAACGGTATTCCTTCCTCTATGCACTTTTGATGCGTCTTCTTAATTACATCGTAAGTGTCAGGGAACTCCATCCCCGTATCGCCGAAAACGACGACAAAACTCCCCTTGGGGAGCGCTTTTATTACCAGGTCAAGCAGCACAGCGCTATCTTTGCCGCCGGAAAAGGCGACATGGAATAGATCGACCCTGCGTTTGTATTTTTCGTAGATAGCTAGTATCCTTTTCACCGTAGTTTGCTCGATAATCTCAAGCATTTCGCGGTTATTCTCGATCATTCCCGTAATATCAACTGGATGCAGAAAGTTGCCGTTCGGCTCCGGCTCTAAAATGTTAAAAACATTGCCTTTCTTGTCCATGAAAGACGGACGTTTGTCAGGCAAGTCGAAGGTCACCTTCTGGACTACCTTGCTATCGGGAGTCTCCCTATATTCACTACACAAATATGCAAAGTATATCTCAGGGGCCGTATAGAGATTACCACCTTTTAGCATAGCGGTAGGCGTCCCGCGATAGTAGTAGTTGTTAGCCTCTGCCCACATATAGGGTCGATCGGTCTGCTTATCATACGGCTCTATACTATTCGTAGGGGTAAGGGAAGAAAAAGAAAAGGAGACAAGGTCAGCGGCTGCGAGTAAAATGAAGTAACCATACAACATCACTTGCAGGAGCGAAGACCATGTCTCAAAGAGATTATATCGCAGAAGTACTGGGCTGGGAAGACGTAGAGATTGAAAAAGTGACGGAAACTGCGGAGGAAATACGGATACGGTTTCGGAAGGAGCGGGGCAAAGAACGCTGCCCACAATGCGGGCAGGAGACGGACCGGATACACGACTACCATACCAACTTGCTCCGGGATATCCCGATCCGCGGCAAGCGCACGAGGCTGGAGTACCGCAGGAGAAGGTACATCTGTCCGTGTTGCGGAAAACGCTTCTGCGAGCCGCATGCGTATGCCGGGAAGCATCAGCGAACGACCGGGCGTCTGGCGCTGTACGGGCTTGACCTGCTCAGGCAGCGGCGCAGCGGGAAATCGGTATCCCTTGAACTGGGCGTATCCCCATCCAGCGTAGGTCGTTGGCTGGGCCTGCTCTCGAGGGCAAAACCTGAGAAATTGCCGTCGGTCATCGCCATTGACGAGTTCAAGGGGGACACAGGCGGCGAGCGATTCCAGGCCGTCCTTACTGCGCCTGAGAAGCGCCAAATCCTGGATATCCTGCCCGACCGCACGGCGGCGACCATCCAGGACTACTTGAAAGCGTTCCCGAACCGGCAGGATGTCACGCATTTCGTCATGGATATGAACAAGGCTTACCGGGACATCGCCCGTGCCTTCTTTCCTTCGGCCAAGATCGTCATCGACCGGTTTCACGTGGTTCGGTACGGCGTTTGGGCTTTCGAAGATGTACGCCGGCGCGTTCAGAAGTCCTTGCCGCCCAATAAACGCAAATACTTCAAGCGCAGCCGAAAACTGCTGCTGGCGCGGGCCGATAGGTTGAGCGCGGACGACCGGAGAGCTGTCGAGATCATGCTCGCCCACTCCGAAGACCTCACAAGGGCATGGCTCTTGAAGGAAGAATTCTTCAAGTTCATGGACTCTCCTTCCTCCACCCAGGCGCGGATCGCGCTCAATCATTTCCGGTTCTGTGCCCATCGCCTGAATCTGCCTGAATTCTCAAGCTGCCTCAGAATGCTCGGAAACTGGGAGGTGTATATCCTCAACGCCTTCGATTGTCCCTTCTCCAACGGCTTCACCGAGGGCATCAACAACGCCACCAAAACCCTCAAACGTGCTGCCTTTGGCTTCAGAAACTTTCATAACTTCAGAACTCGCATCCTCCATTGTTCCAACCTCTACCCCTACGGTTGACATTGAGCCTATCATACTTCCAGTATTTATCAAAGCCCAGCACATCCAATTCGGGTGCGTAAACTGGGCGCGGCTCTTTGGAGAAACCAGTCGGTGAGGAATTCAGGAGGAGCCCTCCTGTTTTCTTGTCGTAGGTGTAGGAGTACAACTTTAAGCCATCTCTTCTCGTATGGCCTTCGCCTTTTCAATTATCTCGCAAACTTTGGAACTGGTTGTTCTTCCTGTATATCCCGCTTCAGAAAGGAACCTGCCCACGCAGGCTTCTTCCAGGGGAATGTCAGACCTTATTGCCGCATCAACCATTATGTCTGTATAAGACGTGTCGCAGCTTTTGCGGATAACCGCTCCTGCATTCCGTGAATTCATCGATAGAGCATCGAACCGAAAGCGCATGCTGAAACGCCAGCAGTAACTCTCGAACAGGAAAAGGTTCCACGCCTGCCCACAGTCCGGAAAATCCCCAAATGTTGTGAAAGATTTCAGGGGCAAGTAGTCGCCGGTAACGTGCCGCGCAATTGCATCATCAATCACATCAGAATGAAAATGAACATACCTTTCCGCAACAAAGGTTTCCTTATCTATACGAACTAGAACAGAGTAGCCCGCCTCAAGAGCTATCCACCGGTGAGCTTCTCCCGTCAGTTCTTTCTCATAGTTCAGCAGATCGTCCAAAGAGCATTTATCAACCGTCTGGCAGTATCCTTTCATAATCGTTAGCGCGTCCAACGTGTCCCCTTTTCGGGTGATGATTTTGTCATTCTTGTCATATTTGTCAGATAGGCAAATGCGGAATATCGCGTTGTGGATTGCGGTTATCGAGAGTTCATAGTTGCGCTCCTGAATCTCAGAAAGCGGCATGTCGGCGATAGAGATATAGCCGTGTGCACTACACCCCTGTTGCGTAATCTTGCGGATGGCCGCGCATTCCTCTTCGGTTATAACAACTTTACTGATGTGTGAGTAGGTCTCTGCGCTGCTCCAGAGGAAGTCGCCATTTTGAGCAAGGGTACACTTTATCCTTTCAACCGGTATGTACTGTAACCGGGCGGATAACTGCTCATAGGTAAGCTGTATATCATCTGCCCACACACGGAGGATCTCGCTTTTCAAAACATCTGAAACCGATGCATTGATAAAGCCAAAAAAGGTCTGTGCAAACGACAACTTTGGAAACAGGCTGAGGAGTATGTATTTAAGCATATCCTCCAAAATAACGCTTGCATCAAACAGCCAGTTCTCATTTTTTGAATAGAATTCTGAATAGAATATGACTTTTGCGCCCTGACTGAAGTAATCGTTTGCAAGCGTTTTAATTCGCTCTTTTATCTGAGCCGACACAGTATAAACCTTGCCTTCGAATAATGTGCCACAAGCGGATATGGCTTCCATGAGTTCATCATCGGTCAACGAAATCTCATCGCCAAGATCCTCAGATGCATAACGACGTAAGCGCGCCAATTCTATCGGCGAGCCGACCCTAAAACCATTGGTAAATCGCTTTGACAGGACTTGCGTCAGCTTTTCGGGGAGGGCTGGATCGAGCTGGATTTCCCTCATGCTTGTGGCATTAGTCATTTCGAATAATGGCAACTGCTCTGCTTCAGTAACATGCCTCTGGCTGCCATTCCAAGCAATAAACTTCTCAAACGCAGCTAAGGCTGCAGTATACAGATGGTGGCCCTTTCTGTTGGCGGCATCAAACGCACTATCTTCATAAAGCAAAATCACAAACCTGCGCACGGCGATTATCTGTGTGCTGGCATTTTCTACAGACTTATCCGCTAGTGTTCGAAAATCACGGACAATGCGAGGGATCGATCCCGAGTATAATACTGAGGTATTATATGAATAGTTTGCGTGTTTAACCAACCATGATTGAAAACTCTGCCCAATACCGCAGTTCCAAAGCTCAATAGATGCCGTTTTGAAGAACGCAGACTCAGAAGGCTCCACAGCACTCGCTTCAGCTCGTTCAGGCGTCGTATCTTTCGTTTGATTCGAGTAAACCAATGGTTTATACCACCACGCATCCTTGTAGCCACTACTTTTCCCTCCGCCAGCTTTATAGGTAAAGGAGAACCCAGAGCCGCGCAATTTCAGCATCACTGGCAATAGCTCCTGCCCTCCAATTACCCACAATGCGCCATCTGAGGACCGGTGATCTACATATTCCAGGCTGAAATCTTCGACGGCCTTGATCGCTTCGTCTGCAATTTCAGGATGCTCATTGGGCAAATGTTCTAAATACCGCATCAAACAGGCCATCCCTGCTGAAAACATACCAGAAGTTTTTATGTTTACTTTCATGTAATTTGGAGCCGCCTTGAAAACACTCCAGTAGGTGGCAAGTTCATCTGGCGTTTGAAAAGCAAAAACGCCCCGATTGTCCAAAGCAACGGGGATTTCAAGCTTGAATGGCGCTGAACGGAGCGCGCTCATATATTGCCGTGCTACGTTTTCTAAATATAACTTACCCCCGGCATTTGGCTGGGTAATTAACCATGCAATTACTTTTTCGGGGTCTATAGCTTGTTGCAGTTGGCTTTCCTTGACATTTGCAGGCTCCGGCAACTTCTCTTCTTCGAAAAGCCCAGGAACGGATGGCTTTTTCTCAAAGCGCCTTTCTTTGAAGAGCTTCCACCATTCCGTAATATAACTGCCAGGCGCCGCTGATTTCACAGGATCCTCCTGGGCAGATCGGTTCGTGTTATCTTGAATCTCCATCTGTATGCTCCCACAAGTCCCACATCATGAACATTGCATTAATTATAACACAAAGAGGGATGGATGGCAATTCAAAGGTGATTCTTTTTTACACACTCCAAGACCACTCTCACCAATCTGCTCGAAGCCTTCATTCAGATCGAACCATGGTGGCGGACCATTTCTTGAGTATGGGCGTTCGTAATCAACACAAACACCGGCTCGAAGGCCGGCGTTCCGGATCGGTGATGCCTTTTCGAAGGGTGCGTTGCAGTCACCGCATACCACGTTTACCTGCTTCGTCGCCCGGATGATCGCGCCGCATACCGGGAAGACGTACTTGATGCTGCGATTCTTGCTAGTCTGGTGGCCTCCCGGAGAGTGGTCGTGGTCGGCCTTTGTCGCCGTTCTCATCGTCGGAGATTGTCGTTATCTGCAAGAGCGTTTTGCGGCTGGCGGCAATGTCCTCCATGCCCGGCTGCTGGGCCAGCCACGTTGCCGTTTCGGCCAGGGCCGTGATCGCCCGGCCGTAGCTGGCGTGCTGCTCGGCAGATGTTGATTTCTCGGTGCACCCTGCCGTTGCCCTGTCAGAACTCGTATACATTGCACCAGCTATACGCGCCCTGCCCGCCGTCCGGAGATACGGTGATGGCAGGTCGCCGAAACTTGCCGTTGTAGAAATGGGCATTGAAAAGGTGGAACATGAATTCGATCTTGGCTACGATCTCGAAAAGTTCAGCATGGTGCGTGCCTCCTTGATCGTCATACGAACATGAAGTACAAGTATGGGAACCGCCATTTCCGGTGTAGAGGATATTATGTGGATACAGTAGGGCGTAACAAAAAGGTGATCGAACAATATATCCACAACCAACTACAGGAGGATATGGCGGCAGAGCAGCTATCTATGAAAGAGTTTATTGACCCGTTTACGGGCGGCAAGAACCCCAAGTCATAAACAAACAACCGTTTGAGCGGCTGCCTGTGAAGTCGATGCGGTTGGCTGACCTTTTAATGCACCTTTAGGCGCTTGCCAGTACCATGCCCTTCCAGGGCTGTGCATGGGGCTGTCGCGCTGGGATTAATGATCAGAGCGACAGCCTTTGTATATGTCAAATGAGGTAGATGAAGGAAAGGAGCCAAACGGAGCGGAAAAAGGGTACGCGAAATACAGGGCAGTAAGAAAAGCTCGGACATTTCACAGAAAAGGCCAACCCCCGTATGCACTTGTCTTGAAGTTCAAGCAGAATTACGGCTTCCGTCGCTTCCTAAGGCGTGGTTACGCCAACGTCTTCACGGGAACCCTCCTCTATGCCATCGCCTTCAATCTCAACAAGCTCCACGCCAGGGTATTGGCGAACAACTGCGGTTACACCCTGTACCAGCTCAATTCCGCCTGAACTTTAGGACAAGTGCATACGGACATTGGCCTTTTCTGGAAAATTCCTCGGGGTTTTCGTACCCTATTCCTCATACCCTTCTTTCCCTATCCATTGGACGTTTTGGGCTTTGCCACCCTTTCCCCTATATGAAAAGCTGCCATGCTTAGGATAAAACCCAACACGACAGCCCCTTCTGGTGCCGGAAGCGGGACTTGAACCCGCACGGTGTCGCCACCAACGGATTTTGAGTCCGAAAAATGTAGTCCAAATAGCGGTAACGATTGACACGGATGCTTATTTTGCTGGGTTTCTCCGCGCGACCGGACCTATAATTGAGGCGTTTTGACAACCTAAGTTGTCATTCAGTTGTCACAACTTATGGATCGCACCGCTTGCAAGGACGATACCCTTTCTTGATCAAGGTTTCACGCGAACCGGTGAAATACCACTTGTTCTTCTCTTTCATTTGATCTACTGAGCTGCACCAGGGATAATGAAAAACGTGCGTGTTCTTGTTTGCAATATAATCTTCTTCGCCGCTGTCGAGCCCATAATCTTCCTCAGGTTCTGGTGTAGGCGTGGTTTTAATCTTCGTCGGCTGTGGCTGTGCCGTGGGGGCGTCGTAAGCCCACAGCGCGCGCTGCGTCTCGGAGTCTGCTACTCCGGTCACTTCCAGTCCTGCGAGTGCCTGAGCCTTTTTCACGGCGCTGACCGTCTTTGAGCCGTAGTCTCCGTCCGCGGTTGCAGTTAGAAAGCCCAGTTCGATGAGGCGCGTTTGCAAGCTTCGGACGTCGTCGTTACTATCCCCGGAGCGCAACGTAGCATACTCGGCCGACGCCGTGGGAGAAACGGTCGCGTCATTGACCACGGCCGCCAGCCAGTCGTTAATTTCGGGTGTGATCCCGTCGACGCCCAGAGATTCGGGCTCGGTTTCGGTTGGAGCAAAGGTGATCTCTGGAGTAGGCGTGTATGTGGCTGTAGCGCGCATGGAAGTGCTGGTGCTTGCACAGCCGCCAAGCATCCCGACAAGCACAATTACTCCTAGGATGATCCCGACAAGCCGTAACTTCTTCCTACCCACGCCAAACCCCTCCTACTTTTCTGTGGTAATCTTGTAACCCGCGTCGTCTATGCTGACCGTGATTGTGCCGTCCAAATCGGTGCGATAGGTTACAATACTCCTTTCCCAAAGCGCGTCCAGCGTCTCCTGATGCGGATGTCCGTATGAATTGTTAGCCCCGCAGGAGATCACGGCAATATCCGGCGTGACCGCATCCAGGAAGGCACCTGACGTCGATGTACGGCTCCCGTGGTGCCCGACCCGCAGGATGTCCGCGTCGAGATCCAGGCCAGCATCGATCATGGCGTACTCGTTTATGTCCTCGGCGTCCCCCATGATTACGGCAGATGTGTTCCCGTCCACGATTTTGGTGACGATAGACCACAGGTTTTTATCGTCTGGGTATTGTGCTGGATCAGCCGCCGACAAGACCGTAGCGGTCGCATCGCCAACCATGAACTGATCGCCAACGGTAGGGTATCGGATCTGCGTCCCTGCTCCGGTGATGCGGCGCAGCAGGTCGCCGTAGTCCTCCTCATCGTCCGCATACTCAGGCATGTACAGCGTGCCGATGGGATAGCTGTCGGCTAGAAAGCCGAAACTGCCGTCGTGATCTTCGTGTGGGTGGGTGAGGAACAGAGTGTCGATGCGCTGTACGCCAAGAGCCTGCAGTTCGGCTGCAAGCGCCTTGCGGGCTTCAGGAAGGCCGGTATCGATCACCAGTGTTTTACCCTCAGACTGGATGATGGTACAGTCGCCTTGACCCACGTCAACGAAGTGTATTGTGGTTTCTGCAAGGGCGTGCACGCAAAGCACAAAAGACAGAACAAGCAATAGTAGAGACTTTTTCATAACAAAGATGATATCCCAGAATTACCCAGATGTCAATAAAACCTGCTGTTTCCAGCGGGCAGAAAATCATGAGGCGTATCGATACTGCGACTTTTTTTCGGCTTCCACCGGCCTGCCGAAATCCTCATCGTAATCCGGCTCTGGGTCGGTGTATATTTCGTCATCGTCCTCTTCGGAGCACCCTTCCGGATCAGCGCCACCCTCAGGGAGTTGGTCGAGGATCTGGCGAATCAGCTCGCGCCTGTTTCTGCGTGTGTTCTCAAAGAAGGTGATCCCATCTTCATCTCCGGGACGCAGCATCAGCAGCTTGTCGGTGGTTCTGAGTCGCGGGACACCATCGGGGAATTGGTCACCCAGCACATCAATTCTTGACACGTCGTCATCGATCAGCTTTTCGCCGAGATTCCATGCTCCCCTGTTCATCGGCGCAATCCATGCCCTTAAGCACCTTTTTGATCTTCGCCTTCGACATCGGCAGAACCATCTGTATCCCTCCCAGCTCTTTCCAGCCGTGCCTGCGCAGCCATGTAGTAACTCTTGGACAATTCAATGCCTACCGCGTCGTAGCCTTCCAGGGCGGCCGCCAGCAACGTCGTGCCGCTGCCCGCAAACGGGTCCAGGACCGTACCGCCCGGCCTGCAGATGCGCACAATCTGCCGCATCAAGTCCAAAGGTTTTTGCGTCTGATGGACGCGCCCGGCCGCCTGCGGCTGCGTGTAGGAAAGCACGCCGGGCAGCACACCGACGCCTCGGTCGACCGGCATGGGGCCGTTGCTGGCCCATGCCACGAACTCGGCCTGCTGCCTGAAGCGCCCTTTCTGGGGCCTGCTGTTGATCTTGTCCCAAACGCAGACCCCGCGCCAGGACCAACCGGCCCATTGCACCGCGTCCGTCAGTGCCGGCAGCTGGCGCCAGTCGCAGAACACGCACAGCGGCGCGTCCAGTTCGGCGATCGTGCGCGCGTCGCGTAAAAGCTCTGCTATCCAACGCGTCCAACTGCGCTGATCCAAGGTATCGCCCTCAAAGTCAGGCAGAGGGCAGCGCCCTTTGGTGCCGGTGTATTTCTTGCTGGTGCTCTGTTGCTTGCCGGCCAAGCTGTTCGCACCACTTGAATACGGGGGGTCGGTAATTATCGCGCTGAACGGCCCGGTCAGGGTCGCAACCTTTTCCAGTGCGTCACCATGCAATAGATCCACCGCATGGCCGTTGATTGCAATGCGCATCGTTTCCTCCTCAGTGTCCGAACATCTGTTCTGATTCTAGTCTATCGGGTCTCAAAAAGCAATCGAACAGAACATTAATTGATTCGGATTTTGCACGCCGCCCTTCGGTATACCCCAGACGTTCGCATATGAAAACGACCCCCGCCAGCCGTCAGGCCAGCGGGGGATTTTCATATCAGGTCGCGCTCGCCTTGTTCTGGTTCTCCGGGAGCGTCTTGACCAGGGATTCAATCAGGTCATCATTCACGGTAAACCCTCTCTTATTGAGGGTACTGACCACGTAGTTCATCTTCTCTTTTCCAGCACCGGACCCGAGCTTTTGTTCGGCGGCATTGACGGCGATACTGGTTGCCTGACACAACATGTCAAACTGCCACGCCTTTGTTCGTGCCTTGATCCATGGCACCAGGAATCTCGTAATTACACCAAGGATCACGGCGAATGCGGCCTGAATCAGATCGGTCAGGTTGACCAGGCCAGCCACACCACCCGGGTCGGTTTCCTGAACCTCGTCCACAGGCATGATCGTCGCGGGTTCAGCGGGCGCCAGCTCCGCGGTGGGCTGCACGTTCTGGGACGGTATGGCGACCGCCTCTGCCAAAGCCATGAAGGGCACGACGAACGCCGAGAGAACCAGGAGCACCAGGATCAGCGAGAGAACCTTCTTCATAAGTAACCCTCCTTCATTTGTCGCATCTGATGTGATCGTCAACCTTTTCTTCGAGCTTGCCGAGCCGGTATTTCACCTGCTCCATCTCTCCGGGCATCTTGGTGATAGGGTCCAACTTGGTGTTGATCTGGCGTAACTGTTCGTCCACGCTGCCCTGCCAGTGAGCGTCTGACTTGGTGTCGGTCTTGCTGTTGCGGTTCCACCCGGCGAAGGCGATAACCGCCATGATTACGGAGATGCCCCAGGGGATCAGGTCTTTGGCTTCCATCACCTGACCACCTCCGCGTATTTCTTGGAGATGTACGCGGAGACCCCGTTGCAAGTCACGCCATACCAGCCGTCCGGATCGTTGCCCCTGCGGTCGAGAATGGTGCCCTTGGGTACGCAGCCGAGAATCTTGGACAGGACACTGGGGCCAGAACGGATGTTCACCAGGTTGCCGGTAACGCGCACTTGCATAGGCGCCGGGGTGGGATCGTCCGGGATGAACCGCTTGACGCAGATCAGGCCCCGGTTCTTGATCTTGGGATTCAGCACCTTCATCAGGTAGCGCAGCCGGCAGTAGCCCTTCATCTCGTGGGTGTAGGGGCCCATGCCGCTGCCATGGCCGATCAGCAGCACCTTGCTACCGGTGATGGAGTAGACCATCTCCACATGCCCAACATACCGGGCATAGGCCCTGCTGGCGTCCGTCCCACGGAACAGCAGCAGATCACCCACCCGGAGGGCGTCGATGTCAGTAGGAACACCGCCCCTGGTCTTGCAGTCGATCTCCACGCCGTCCTTGTTGTTGATGATCCCGACAGTGTTCGAGCCGATGTTGGACAGCCCAACCAATGCCCTTTGGTAAGCCTTGCGAACGGTAGCGCTGCAATCCCCGTAGGTGTGGCCGTCTCGATACGGTGTGAACACGCATTCGCGCTTCGCGGCATCCTGCGAGTAGCGATTCTTTTTGATGCGGGGCTTGAGAGTGTCAACCACAGCTTGGCGCTTTTCTTTGGCGGTCATGGAACCATCTCCTTCGCCTTTTTCGGGCATAAAATTAGCGCCCCCGGCGCTTAGGAACAGATTTACGCGTACCCCCATGGACGATCAGGATAATGAGCGCCACCGATGCGGCCCACCCGATGACCCACCACATTACGGGACCTCCCTCCCGGCCAAGAGCTCCTTGATCTCGCCGATCTGCGTCTCCAGGTCGTCGACATGCCGCTGCAGTGCGTCACGGTCATCCTTGAGCCCCTGAATCTCATCCGCTTGGCTGCCCACCGTCTCCTGGAGCGTGGTTATGTCGCGTTGCTGCCGCTGAATGACCGCCGTGTGAATCGCGGTCATTTCGCCGTAGCATAATCCCAAGTGGTCGGGATTGCTTCCGTCGAACCCTGCGAAGTCTGCTGGAATACCGACCGCATCCATAACTCGTTTAAAGCTCTGCGCAGTGAACCCGTAATGCAGTTCGCCAGGCAAGGCGTTGAAACGATAGCTTATCGGCTCAAGTGCCTCCAAGAAACGCAGCATCAGCCCCGTATCCAGCGGATTGATGTCCTGCTTCTCGCGCTCGTCAGAAGTGCTAATGGTACTGCTCATGGCGTAAACTTTCAGCCATCGGAGGACGGAAGTCCCCAGGCTTGTAAAGTTGTCCTTGTTCGGCGCGAAGTAATTGCCAACCACCTCTACGAAAGCCGTCGTGAGATCTGCCAGCATGCCCATGATCAGGCCGCCGCCGCGCTCCATATTCAGCTCGTCTCCGGTGAAGGAGGATAGTTTGAGGAAATGTCGAGCGTAGAGCGTCCGCATCTTGACGATGATTCCGCTGATCGGTTCGATCGATATGTCGAACTGACCACCCATTTCCTCGCTGTTGAGGTACGATGATAAGGCGAATCCGGGGACCGTGTAATTTGACGAGATCGAGGCGGCCCCAAACCGCAGGTTGAAAAGATAATCCCGAAGCTCCATCAAAAACATCGTACCATCCGGAGCGTCCGGGTGCGCCAGCGCCTCGGTGATCCCGACCGCGCGGCCGGTAGGCAGCGCCTTGGCTCCATTGATGAGCTTGCCGTCCGAGGTGCGGAACAGGCCGTACTTCGCTCCACGGGCATTAAAGTACGTGGGGACAAGCTGCGAACCATCCGCGCTCTGCAGCACCGTATCGACACGCAGACCCTGCTCCGGGGTGATGCTGACGGACTCCACCGCTACGCGCTGCACCGCGCCCACCGCCGCCCAGCCGCTGCCGGTGTAGGCCACTGAGACCGACGCGCCGTCACTGGTCACAGTATTGGTGCCGTCCACACCGGTGATCGCAACGGGTGCGACCGCC